>OIXH01001061.1_pt1 | contig 32128 bp, 31 predicted proteins | sample 1587741 | NCBI WGS metagenome assembly OIXH01 (sample SAMEA3888916, study PRJEB22519) | human gut metagenome | biome: human gut; feature: human-associated habitat; material: faeces | place: Denmark | collected 2011 | reverse complement strand
AAAGGGCCGGGAGCGCGCCCGCAGGGCGCGCGGGGGCGGGGCGGAGCCCCGCAGCTCCGCCGCAGATGGGGGCCCTGCAGGAAGTAGAGGAGGAGAAAAAGCGATGAGTATATTCTGCTGCCCAAGCTGCCAAAAGCCGCTGTGCCGGGAAGAGCGCCGGCTGGTGTGCCCGGCGGGGCATAGCTTTGATGTGGCGAGGAGTGGGTATGTGAACCTGCTGCTGAGCCAGCAGACCGGCCGGAAGCACCACGGGGATGATAAACGGATGGTGAAGGCGAGGAGCGTCTTCCTGGAACGGGGATACTATGACCCGATGCGGCAGGAGCTGATAAAGCAGGGCCTGGCGGCGGCAAGGCAGGGGATGACGGTGCTGGACGCGGGCTGCGGTGAGGGCTACTATACCGCGGAGATGGCCAAAACGCTGCGGGAGAGGGAATACCGGCCGAAGGTGGCGGGAATCGATATTTCCAAGGCGGCGCTGCAGGAGGCGGCCAAGCGGGATAGGGAGACCGAATACGCAGTGGCAAGCTGTTTTCATCTGCCGGTGGCGGGAGAAAGCGTGGACCTGCTGCTTTCGGTCTTTGCACCGTACTGTGGGGAGGAATTCCTGCGGGTGCTGAAGCCGGACGGGCAGTTTATCATGATCATCCCATTGGAAAATCATCTGTACGGGCTGAAGGAGGCCATCTACGAAAAGCCGTATCGCAACGAGGTAAAGCCGTATGAGCTGGAGGGTTTCCGGCTGGTAGACTGCCGGGAGCTGCGGTATGAGATGACGGTGCGAGGACAGGAGATTGAAAGTCTTTTTATGATGACGCCGTACTACTACAAGACCGGGGCGGCGGACCAGCAGAAGCTGCTGGCGAAAACGGAGCTGACGACGCCGGTGGAATTTGCGGTGCTGAGATATGAAAAGAAGTAGGATGCAGGGGTAAGAGGAGAGCCGAAGACGGCCCGCAGGGCAATTCGTCCGCAGGACGAATTCGGCGGCCGGAGGCCGCCTGCGGCGCCGGAACGGCGCCGGCCCTGCGGGCCGTATCCCGGATGCGGCAGGGACTGGCGGAGAAGGAAAAGGGCCGTGGCAGGGACCTGCCGCAACAAGTAAAATCAAGGCAAAAAATCATTCCCGGTAGGTGCTGCATGATACACCCGCCGGGAATGATTCGTATAAAAAAGGAGTAAGGATGGCAAATCAACCGCCGAGGTAGGCTTTTTGCACCTGATCGCTGGCCATCAGCTCGGCGCCGGTACCGGAAAGAACGATGCGGCCGGTTTCCAAGACATAGGCCCGGTCGGCGACCTCTAGGGCGGCCTGAGCGTTCTGTTCGACCAGGAGGATGGTGGTGCCGGAAGCGTGCAGCTCCCGGATGATTCCGAAGATCTGCTCCACCAGGATGGGCGCAAGACCCATGGAGGGTTCATCCAGCATGAGCAGCTTGGGGTGGCTCATTAGGGCGCGGCCCATGGCCAGCATCTGCTGCTCGCCGCCGGAAAGGGTACCGGCGATCTGTTTACGGCGTTCCAGCAGGCGAGGGAAGCGCTGATAAACGCTTTCCAGGTCCGCCTCAATGCCGGAGGAGGGCTGGGAAAAAGCGCCCATCTCCAGGTTTTCTTGCACCGTCATCTGCAAAAAGACATGGCGGCCTTCCGGAACCTGGGCCAGGCCCATGCCCACCAGCTTGTGGGCGGGGACGCCGTGCAGATTTTTTTCGTGGAAGAGGATGGAGCCGGAACGGGGATGCAGAAGCCCCGAAACGGTATTTAGAATGGTGGATTTACCGGCACCGTTGGCGCCGATGAGGGTGACGACCTCGCCCTCGTGGACCTCGAAGGAAACGCCCTTAACAGCGTGGATGCTGCTGTAATAGACATGGAGATCACTGACTTTCAGCATTTCACTCATGGGTTACGCCTCCTTTTTACGGCCGAGATAGGCCTCGATGACCTTGGGATCGGACTGGATATCTTCCGGGGAGCCCTTGGCGATGATGCGGCCGAAGCTGAGCACGGCGATGCCCTCGCAGATATTCATAACAAGGCTCATATCGTGCTCGATGAGGAGCACGGCGATCTTGAAGGTATCGCGGATGGTGCGAATGTTTTCCATCAGCTCGGCTGTTTCGGAGGGGTTCATGCCCGCGGCGGGCTCATCCAGCAGCAGCAGGCAGGGGTTGGTAGCCAGGGCACGCAGGATCTCCAGCCGGCGCTGGGCGCCGTAGGGCAGGCTGCCTGCCTTGGCATTCGCAAACTGCTCCATGTGGAAGATGGAGAGCAGCTCCATGGCGCGCTCGTGGGCGATGCGCTCGCCTTTCCAGAAGGAGGGCAGGCGGAAGATGCCGCTGGCCATATTGTACTTGATCTGGCTGCTCATGGCGACGGTGATGTTTTCCTCCACCGTCAGCTCCGAAAACAGGCGGATATTCTGGAAGGTACGGGCGATGCCAGCGCGGTTGACCTGCGCGGTGGTCATGCCGTGGATATCCTTGCCATCCAGCAGGATGGTGCCGTGGGTGGGCTGATAGACCTTGGTGAGCAGATTGAAGATGGTGGTCTTACCGGCGCCGTTGGGGCCGATGAGCCCAGCGATCTCGGTGCGGCCGATGGTAATATCGAAGTTGTCGACTGCTTTCAGTCCGCCGAAGGTCACGCCGAGATCAATGCACTCCAGGATGGGGCTGATGGCGGCGTCGCGCTCCGGCAGGAGGGCAACGCTGCGGTTGACCGGGACCAGCTTGGTTTTATTGTGGGTCTTGACAGACATTTAAGCGCCCTCCTTCTGCAAAGATTTGGCCTTTTTCTTTTTGGCGCGGCGCAGCAGCTCGGCCGGGGAGATGCGGTGGAAAAATTCCTTCATGGTGGGATTATTGGTGGCCAGCATGACGATGATGAGCACGATGGCATAGAGAAGCATCCGGTAATCGGCAAACTCACGCATGGCCTCCGGCAGGGCGGTAAGCACAATGGCGGCGATGATGGAGCCGGGGATGCTGCCCATGCCGCCCAGTACCACGATGACTAGGATCTCGATGGACATGTTGTAATCGAAGGTGGCTGCCTTGACATTGGCGAAGAAGTGGCCGTACAGCACGCCGGCTGCCCCCGCGAAGAACGCGGCCAGCATGAAAACCATGAGCTTGTAGCGGGTAACATCAATGCCGACCGATTCGGCGGCGATGCGGTTATCCCGGATGGCCATGATGGCACGGCCCTGCTTGGAGCGCTTGAGGTTCATCATGACAAGAACGGTGAGCAGCACCAATATGACAGCGTAGGGCAGGAGCTTTTTTGCATTGGAATAGATGGGGTTGGTATTGAGGCCCAAAGCGCCGCCGGTAAAATCAAGATTGGTGATGATATTCTTGATGATCTCGCCGCAGGCCAAGGTGACAATGGCAAGATAGTCGCCCTTGAGCCGCAAGGCGGGCAGACCGACCGCAAGGCCGAAAAGTGCTGCCACCAAGCCGCCGACGACCATGGAAAGGGGCAGACGGACCGCCATGGGGAGGACATCCACCAGGGCGATGGACAAAAGGCAGCCGGAGAAAAGCCCGACCGACATGAACCCAGCGTGGCCCAGGGAGAGTTCCCCCAAAAGGCCGACAACGAGATTGAGCGAGACCGCCAGCACGATGTAGACCGAAATGGGGATGATCATATTGGAGAACTGGCGGGTGAGACTGCCGCCATACAGCAGGTAGGCGACCACAGCGTAAACCGCTGCGACCAGGATGAAGGTCAGAAGATCGCCGGAAAATTTGAATTTTTTCTGTTTCATCTTCTTACACCTTCTCATTCATTGTTTTACCCAAGAGGCCGGTGGGCTTGACCACCAGGACCAGGACCAGAACGCCAAAGACGATGGCATCTGCCCAGAGGGTGGAAATATAGGTTTTGGAGAGCTGCTCGATGAGACCGAGCAGGATACCGCCCAGCATGGCGCCGGGCACCGAGCCGATACCGCCGAATACGGCTGCCGTAAAGGCCTTGATGCCGGGCATGGCGCCGGTGGTGGGCTTGATGTAGATATAGGACATGCCATAGAAGATGCTGGCGACAGCGGCCAGCGCCGAGCCGATGGCGAAGGTAATGGAAATGGTGCGATTGACGCTGATGCCCATGAGCGCCGCGGCGGCTTTATCCTCGCTGACGGCCCGCATGGCCTTGCCCATACGGGTGCGGTTGATGAAGAAGGAAAGCACCACCATGATGAGCGCGGTGACCAGCAGGGTAAGGATGGTGACACCATCGATGGTGACGCTGCCGATGGTGACCTGGCCCAACTGCACAATGGTGGGATAGGCCTTCTGCTGGGAACCGAAAAGGATCAGGGCGAGGTTCTGCAAAAAGTAGCTGACACCGATGGCAGTGATGAGCACGCTGAGGGGCGGCGCCTGGCGCAGCGGCTTATAGGCCAAAAATTCGATGAGGACGCCGAGCAGCGCACAGATAAGGATGCTGAGCAGCACGGCGATGAGGGGCGGCAGGCCCATCTGCGCAACGGCGATGATGCCGGCGTAAGCGCCGATCATGATGATATCGCCGTGGGCAAAGTTCAACATCTTGGCGATGCCGTACACCATGGTGTAGCCCAGCGCGATGAGGGCGTAAATGCTGCCCAGACTGAGTCCGCTGATTAAGGTTTGGATAAAGTGAGTCATGGTAAGTTCAATCCTTTAATAAGTAGGCTTGCTCCTCCGGACAGGAGACCTGCCCGGAGGGAGCCGCTTTGAGGAGATAGAGATAAGAAAGAAAAATGAAGAATGAAGATAGCTTAATGAATTAATCCTGAGAATCGAACAGGGTGCCGACACCATCGTAGTAGAGGATAGCGCTGGCGGGCTTATTGGTGTTGCCATCGGCGGCCCAGGTCATGGTGCCGGTAACACCCTCGACGGTGAGGGAGGTAAGAGCGGAAGCGAGTGCCGCGCCGCTGGTGGAGCCGGCCTTTTCGACGGCAGCCTTGATGGCATAGATGGCATCATAGGCATCGGCGGCGAACTGATCGGGGGTAGCGCCGTAGGCTTCCTGATACTTCTTGACGAAGCTCTGAACATTCTCTGCGGGGTTATCGGCGGCGAAGGGGGTGAGCATCAGAACATTGTTGGCGAGGGAAGTATCCTGCTCGACCTTGCCGAGGATGCCATCGAGACCATCGGCACCGAAGAAGTAAACATCATCGGCGAACTTGCCATGGGCCTGGGTGAGGAAAGTGGAGGCTTCCTCCGCGTAAAGGGGGATAAATACCAGCTTGACACCGGAGGAAACCAGCGCGCTGACCTGAGTGGAGAAATCGGTATTGGTGGAGGAGGTGAAGGTCTGGGTCTCGGCGATGGTGATGCCCAGCTCGCCGCACTTCGCTACGAAAGCATTATACAGACCGACGGAATAATCGTTATCGCTTTGATAGAGGATGCCAACGGTATCGACCATGTTGTTATCCTTGATGTACTGGGCAGCGGCAGCGCCCTGATAGGAATCGTAGAAGCAGACGCGGAAAGCCTTATCGTTGCCATCGATGCACTTATCGGCGGAGCCGGAGGGGGTGATCAGCAGGACATCATCATCACGGGCAGCGGCAACAACGGAGGCATTCTCACCGGAGAGAACGCAGCCGAGGGAAACCTCCATGCCCCAGTCCATCAGCTTGCCATAGGCATTGACAGCGCTTTCGGACTCGCCCTGAGAATCCTGATAGCTGAGTTCGATCTGCTTGCCGGCAATGCCGCCAGCCTCGTTGATCTCCTTGACGGCCAGTTCAGCGCCGTTCTTTTCGGACAGACCGTAGTTGGCATAGGCGCCGGTGAGGGGGCCGATGCCGCCGATCTTGACAGTGGTGGCGTCGGGGGTATCATTGCCGCCGTTGTTGGCGGGTTCGCCGCCGCAGGCGGCCATGGCCAGAACCATGAGAACGGCCATCATCATACACAGAAACTTTTTCATTTTGTTTTACTCCTTTGCTTTTGCTAATTTAGAACATATATACAAAAAACGGCTCCGCCGTTTGGCAGAACCGCTTACTGTATCGGGAACAGTTAATGCAAATTCATTCCAAGAACGGCCAATATGAACGGCATCATAATCAGCAGGGGCAGTCGAATAATGCCCAGCAGGCTAATAATGACGGCAACAAAAATGGACGCCATAACCATGGCGCCCATAATAATGACGATATTGGCAGAGCTGGCAGAAGCGGCGCAGGCAGAAGAAGCCTCTGTGCATGCAGAAGCGAAGTGATGATTCTGATGAGCGGTAACGAACTTCATCATGCCGGGGCTCCTTTCCTTCACCGCTTGGGGTGACATTGATCTTTGATGCTGCCATTTTAGCGCTTTAGTTTGCTGCTGTCAAGACTAAAAAACTGACAAATGCACACAGGAAAACCGATGAAATTTTCGACAACAGGGAGAAAATACACAAATAGGGGGGGATTTGTGCTGCTTTATGTGAAGAAAATTTATCGAGCGCTAAGAAACCATAAATATTACTGCGGGAAGTCATCCAGCCGGTGGAGGACTTTTTTGAGGAAGAACAGCGAGGAGATAAGGCAGACGACCTCCGCAATGGGGAAGGCGAGCCAGACATCATCCAGCACACCGGTGAGGGAGAACAGGTACGCCACTGGGATGAGCACGATGAGCTGACGGCCCAGCGAGACCAGCATGCTGTATATGCTTTTACCCAGGGCCTGGAACACGCTGCTGGCAACGATGCTGACAGCGGCCAGCGGGTAGGTGAAGGAGGTGATGCGGAAGGCCGGGATGCCAATGGCAATCATGGCTTCGGAGGCATCGAACAGGCGGAGCAGCGGCACCGGCAGGAAGAAGAATGCGGCCCAGCCCAGCAGCATGATGGTGACAGCGGTGATGGTGGAGGTGCGGATGGCCTGATGGATGCGGCCGCGGTTGCGGGCACCGTAATTGTAGGCGACGATGGGAACAACGGCATTATTGAGGCCGAAGAGCGGCATAAAGAAAAAGCTGTTGAGCTTGAAGTAGACGCCGTAGACCGCCGACGCGGTGGTGCTGAACGCCAGCAGGATCTGATTCATGAGGTAGGTGGTGACCGAGCCGATGGCGGTCATCAAAATGGAGGGGAAGCCGATGGAATAGATCTCGCCGATGAGGGGAAAATTGAAACGGATCTTTTTGAGATTGACACGGACATCGGTATTGTGCTTTTGATTGAGGACAATGCCAAGCACTGCGGCGACCAATTGACCGATGATGGTAGCATAGGCAGCGCCCCGGACGCCCATGGCAGGGCAGCCGAGGAGGCCGAAGATCATAATGGGATCGAGGATGATATTGATGATGGCGCCGATGCCCTGAATGAACATGGTGATGAGGGTTTGGCCGGTGCCCTGCAGCATCCGCTCGGCGGTGATCTCCACAAAGATGCCGATGGAGCCGATGCAGACGATGGAAAGATACTGGGCGCCGTATTCCGCGATGATGGGGGAAACACCCTTCTGCATGGAGAAGTAGAGCTGAGAGCCGAAAACCCCGAACAGCGCGAATACTACGGCGGTGCAGATGGAAAGCAGCAGGCCGACATTAGCGACTTCCTCGGCGGCCTCGCGGTTTTTCTCGCCCAGGCGGCGGGAAAGCAGGGCATTCATACCCACGCCGGTGCCGGTGGCAAAGGCGATCATGAGGTTCTGAACGGGGAAGACCAGCGAAACGGCGGTGAGAGCATCCTCACTGATGCGGGAGACGAAGATGCTATCGACGATATTATAAAGGGCCTGGATGAGCATGGAGATGATGAGCGGCAGGGCCATATTAAAAATGAGCTTTTTGACCGGCATTGTCCCCATTTTGTTTTCTTTTGGCATGGAATTGACGGACATGACGACCTCCGTAAAAGTATTTTTGCACAAATAGCAGACTTGACTTATAGTATACTATTACTAAATGAGAATGTCAACGAAAGGGAAAAAGGCTCCCGTTTAACCTTTGTGTGGATAGGGTAGAACTCCAGTGATTTCACTAAATCACGCACTTCACCGATACTGGATACCGAAAAGAGCCGAAGGCAACCTCGGCATCTTTTCATGCCAAAATTGTAGAACATTGTGGTATTATGGGATAGAAAGATATTTGAAAAAATGTGTGAGATTTGAGTTCAAAAGTTGTGTATATAGGTGAAAGGGTAAATTCGAAAGTGGGGTGAACGCTGATGGAAGACGCAAATATAGTCCAGTTATACTGGGATAGGAATGAGCAGGCAATCCCCGCAACAGCAGACAAGTATGGAAGCTACTGCACCTCGATTGCCAAAAACATATTGGGTAATAATGAAGATGCCGAGGAATGTGTGAACGACACATACTTGAACGCGTGGAACTCCATGCCACCGCATAGACCGAGCATTCTATCTACATTCCTTGGGAAAATAGTCCGAAACTTATCGTTTAACCGATACAAGCATAACAATGCCGACAAACGAGGCGGCGGAGAGTTGCCTGTGGTTTTGGAGGAACTTTCAGACCTGGTATCTGGCAAGGATGATGTTGGGCAGGCATTTGACCAAAAGGAACTCACGAAAGCCATTGATACATTTCTGGATAGTCTTTCTCCAGAGAATAGAAGTATTTTTATCAGCCGATACTGGTACACCGATGGCATTTCAGAAATTGCTGTCCGGCACGGCATGAATGATGGGGCAGTATCAATGACCCTTAACCGCCTCCGCCTTAAACTGCACAACTACCTTTTAGAAAGGGGCTTTGAACTATGACTAACGAAAAACTGTATGAGGTCCTTGGCGATATCAATGAGAAATATGTCAGCGAGGCAAGGGTATACCAAAAAGCAAAGAAGTCCATCTGGGCTAAATGGGGAGCGGTTGCAGCTTGTCTGGCTTTAGTATGCGTCGCGGCAATTTCCCTTTTTCTCCACAACAACGATAGTGTTACTACTCCGGGTATAGCAGACGCGGCACCGATGATTTATGTTAATGACACCTTGTATAAACAGTCTACTTCGCAAACATCGTTCAACGAATTGAAAGACGATTTTGTTTATTTAGGTGTCATTGAAAGTGATGTTACCAACTTCCAAGGCACAAATGACGCAGGTAATTATTTGGACGGCATACCCAAAGAAAACTTCCAGGCAAATCACCCTATTGTTGGCGCAGAAGTTTATCAATATGGCGAAAACATCGTCGTTGGGATTGGCGGGAAATACTGGTTGTATGAAAACTATCATAGCACAGACCTCGACGGAAACCCAGACGGGTATGGCCCGCTCCCCAATAACCAAACTTCTGGTGAAGAAGTATCAGAACAAGACCCTGCCGCAAACTGAATGAGCTATCTTCATATCGAAAGGGCAGCCGAGAAATCGACTGTCCTTTTTCTACGCCCATTTTCCGTCAAATCGACGGATGGATTGGCGGATAGGCTTATATCCACACAAAAGGTAAAAGGGAGGAAAAAGGAGGGAAAACCGTACCGGTTGGCAGAAAAATGTCCCCTGCTGTTCCCGGAAAGGAGCGGCAGGGGGAATATTTTTGTTCTTTTACAAGGTGACAAGGTTCCGGAGAACTTCGACCATCTTTTCCAGCGAACGGACGGGGATAAATTCGTGGATGGAGTGGAAATTGAGACCGCCGGTGGAGAGGGGAGCCCAGGAAATGAAGAAATAGGGCAAAGGACAAAGAGAAAGGGCCAGCCGGGGAGACAATTCCGGCTGGCCCCAAAAGAGAGAGGGAAAACCTGTTACTTTTCGAGTTCCTTCATGCACTTTGCAAGGAAGGCATCAAAGTTTGCGATGATCTGATCGAAGGGCTGAGAGGCATCATCGAGCCCCAGACCATAGAACGGAGGCATGGGTAGGCCACGATCGCGGATCGCCTTTTGCATTTCATCGACAAAAACGCCGACACCTTCGATAACAGCATTGCCGTAATCCAGAGGAGCCTCAGGGGGGCCGCCCCAGTTTTCATCCCAACTGGTCAGCCCGCAACCGCAGGTGGGGGAACCATCACAGCACAGCACTGCTACGGTATCATAATCCATCTGCATGTAGGAGTACATATAGTCTACTTCCTTTTCCGCCAGCTGACGGCAGTGACGGCGGAAGCCGACATTGTCATAAAGATTCTTGGTGTGCTGCCAGCGCTGGATGCCAAGGTATAGGGTTTCGGGGCAATCCATCTGCTGTACGCCCAGATCGTATTTAGCAAGGATATCAATAAATTCCTTGCTGAAGCCACCGTAGCGTGCCAGCGGAAGCACCTTATTATTGGTATTCAGTAGGCAGCTGGAGCAAAAGACGATCTTTTTGCTGCGGTTGTCATTTTTATTGTTCATTGCCATAAGATTTGCCTTCCTTTGCTTAGAGGTTTTCCGCGGTGAGGCGGAAGTCGATATTTTCCTGCTTGCCCTCGAATTCCAGTGTGCGGCGGGCGGGTACCGTGCGGCAGACGACGCAGCCATGGCGAATGACATAGAGACATTCACTTTGCAGGCGGATAGCGTCAAACTCGCTTTCGGCGTCCAGTACGATCATATTGGCGGGATTGCCAACGGCGAGACCATAGCCCGTAAGGCACATAGTGCGGGCGCTGTTGCAGGTGATCATATCAATGAGCTGGGCGACCTGCGGATAGCCGCTGAGTTGGGCGTAGTTCATCAGCAGGGCGGCACCGGCAAGCGGTGAGCCCTTGCCCATGGGATACCACGGATCCATGATGTCATCGCTGCCGATGCAGACATTGATGCCATTGGCCAGGAGCTCATCCACGCGGGTGTGCCCGCGGTGACGGGGGTAGCCGTCGGTGCGGTTTTGCAGGCAGGAGTTGGCGAAGGGATTGGTGACCATGTTCATTTGGGCTTTTTTGAGGAAGCCTATGAGCTTGAACGCGAAGTCATTATTGTAATTGTGCATGGCGGTGGTATGGCTTGCCGTAACACGGCCCTGCATTCCACGGACAATTGTTTCCCGTGCCATTGCCTCCACAAAGCGGGACTGGTCATCGGTATTTTCATCGCAGTGGATATCGATGAGCGCACCGTATTTTTCCGCGAGGTCAAAGACAAACTTGACATCGCGCAGGCCGTCCTCAGGGCTGTACTCCATGTAGGGTAGGCCGCCAACGGCATCGCAGCCCAGCTTCATGGCGTTTTCCATCAGGTCGGTGTGACCCTTTTCGGTGAAGATACATTCCTGAGGAAACGCGACGATCTGAAGATCGACGAGGTCCTTCATTTCCTCACGAACCTCCAGCAGCGCTTCCACCACAGTACCAGTCGGCTCGGTGGCATCTGCATGAGTGCGCAGGAACATGGAACCATTGGCGACTTCCCACTTAATGACATCGCGGGCGTTTTTCTTGATGATCTCCTTGGTGAGACCCTGCATGCGCTCGCCCCAGATATTGATGCCCTCGATGAGGGTGCCGCTCATATTGTAGCGGGGCTTGCCGACACTGAGGACGGCATCCAGGTGCAGGTGTGCATCGCAGAACGGGGCGGAGACCAGCTTGCCTGCAACATCAATGACCTCATCGACGGGATAGGAAAGCCCGGGTCCGATCTCGGCAAAGATGCCATCCTTGATGTAGAGATCGGTGAGTTCCTGATGACCGCGCATTTTGGCATTTTTGATGAGAATAGTGCTCATAGTTTATTTACCGCCTTTCTCCACGGATCATTTCTTATCGGCGACCAGCCAGTATAGGATGCCGATGACGAGGAAGGTGGGGATGCAGGAGCCGAGAACCGGCCAGAAGTAATAGAGCAGGTTATACATAGCGGCGCCGATGAGCCAGATGATGATGGCTTTCCAGTTAAAGCCGCCCTTGAACCAGTACTTGGAGGTGCTGTCCTCGGCCAGCATTTCCTCGGGAACCACTTTCTGTTTCTTGATGAGGAAGTAATCTACCAGCATGATAGCGATAAGCGGAACGAAGATGGAGCCGACGATGGTGAGGAAGCTGATGAAATGACCGATGAGGTTGGGGATCAGCGCGATACCGGTCATAACGATGCCGCCGATGCCGATGATCTGCCAGGGCTTCGCCTTGGGCCAGACATTGACGAAGGAAATGGAGGCGGAGTAGAGGTTCATAACATTGGTGGTAACGGAGGACAGCACGATGATGAGCAGCGCGGGAATACCAAGCCCCAGAGAAAGCAGCATATCAACAGGGTTGGCATTGCCGGTGGTCATATAGGAGATGCCGCCCACGAACATGAAGCCCGCAGCACCGGCGAGAGAACCGATGAGGGTGCCCCAGCTGGAGGAGGACTTGCTTTTGGCGTAGCGGGTGTAGTCGCAGACCATGGGACCCCACGCGAAGGCGTTGCTGGCGACGATATCAAGACCGGCAAGCAGACCGATGGCGGCGACAGGCTGATAATTGGTGATGCTGCTCCAGCCGTAGTTCTTGATGATGAGAATGGCGGAAACAACTGTGAGAATAGCCAGCAGCGGAACGGAAACACGCTGCAGCCAGGTAATGGAACGCACACCGTAGGCAGTGATGACGAGCTGAACGATGCCGGTGACAACGATCCACAGGGCAAGGTTCTCAAAGCCGGTCATTGCCTTAATGATGCTGTTGATGGAAGCGCCGCAGATGACGGTGACATTGGCGCCCCAGCCCAGCAGCTGAATGCCGTTGGCGACGGAAGGCAGATAGGAGCCCTTAACGCCGAAGGTCATGCGGGTGGCAGCCATGGTGGGGATACGAACATTGAAGCCGATGACGCCCAGCGCCAGCAGAGGCAGGAATACCAGAATGTTGCCGGCGATGAGAATGAGTATCATTTTGCCGAAGCCCAGCTCCGCCAGTGAGCCGCCGATCATCAGACGGGGGACGGCGACATTGGCACAGAACCAGATGAATGCCATATCCCACAGACCGGTTTTCTGCTCGGTCAATGGGGTTACGACCAAGCCTTCCTTTTCTAACTTCATAAAACTACACTCCTCAAATATTCTTGAATCTTTCTATTATTTGAACACTGTTTTGTGCGCGCGCCACACATTACAGTTTCATGTTACCGTCAACATTCGGGAGTGTCAAATGAGAAAAAGAGAATTTTGACTGAAACAGAACGGAAAAACATTGCTTTTTGGGCCGAAAAAGTGTATTATTTACGCAAATTGGACTTCACTGTTTCTGATTAAGGTAAAAATGGTGCTGGATTTCACAAATATGCCAAAAAATAAACAACAATTTGACGATTTTGAACAAGAGGAAGAGGTTATCAAAGGCAAGACAATGAAGCGGAAAGCACATGAAAGTGCTCTTTTACGCAAATTTTGACACCAAAAAAAAGATTAGAGGAGGCTAAAACGGTAAACTGCACAAAAGCGATAACGAATTTTTGACAAAACGAGAGGGTGTGAAAAATATGGCGACCATTCAGGAGATCGCGAAGCGGGCGGGTACATCGGTGGCGACGGTGTCGCATGTCATCAACCGGACAAGGTTCGTCAGTGACGAACTGCGCGGCCGTGTGGAGCGGGCCATGGAGGAGCTGGGTGCGCCAAAGCAGGAGCGTGGGAAGATCACGGTGGGCTTTTTACTGCGCAACTATCGGTGCAGCTTTGCCGAGGACCTGATAGATGCCCTGCACTGCTGCGGAGATATCCATAGCCGCGAGGAGCTTTCTCACCGTGTGGTGGGTCCCGGTGATATTGAGGTGGTATCGATTTTGGTAAAGACCGAGATGACCCTGCAGGAGCTTAAAACTTATCAGAAGCGCTATGGGTTGGACTACATCATACTGGACTACACGGTGCGGCTGGTGCAGACCCGCTATCACGAGACAGTGGAGGCACCCATCATCTTCCTGAACCACGACCCGAAGGTGTACCCGCGCTGCTACCACATCAACTTTGATTACTGTGCGGCGATGGTAGCGGCGCTGCGGCATATGGTCTCGCTGGGGCACCGCAACATTCTGGTTATCACACCCAAGGAGAACCCCTACACCAATCGGCTGGTGCTGGAGACATGCAAGCTGTTTTACAAGCAGAACCATATGGTATTTCCTGATGAAAACCTGGTGGAGATCGAGACTTACCTGTTCCGTACGCTGGCGCTGGAAAACCTGGACCAGGTATTGGGAACACTGCAAAGCCGCGGCATTACCGGCATTATTACCACTGAAATGATGGCGACGATGCATGTGGTGGATTACCTGCAGCATCAGGGCGTCACTATGCCGCAGGATATCTCCCTTTTGGCCATCGGGGATATCTTCCTTACCAAGTACCTGTTTTTTAACCGCACCCGTATCGATATGAGGATCATCGAGGTGGTGCAGGATATCATCAAAATAATAAAAGGGGACGGCGGGCAGCGGTTTTTCAGCATCTCGCCGGAGTTCATCACCGGGGACAGCACCAAGGCTCTGGTTTTTGACCAGTTTGACCGCCCCGGCGCCAGTCAGCTTTCGCTGGAGCTTTCCGAGGCGGATATCCAAAAGGTGCGGGCGGGTGACTACAAGGTGTGCGTTTCCACCTATATGGAGACCACGCCGGTGAGCCATTCCAAGCTGGAGGGGCTGCGGGACGGCCTGAATACGCTGGGGATCCATCTGGTGCAAAAGACCGACGCCCACGGCAGCTATGAGATCCAGGAGCTGCAATTGCAGAGCTTTGCTGCGGCCAAGCCGGATGCGGTTATCTGCATCCCTAACCTGGATGAATGCAGTGTTTCGCCTTTCCGGAAGCACCTGCCCCGCCGCACAAAGGTGCTGTTTTCCTCCTGTGTGCCGACAGGTTTTACCGCGAACCAGTACGACTGCTGTATTGCCAGCAACATGGTGGAAAGCGGTAAGCAGGCCAGCTGGCTGCTGGGCAAATACATGACAGCGCATGGGCTGACCCATGCCGCCTACCTGTGCTACGGCGGAGATTCCCAGCCGGCGCGGCACCGTGATCGCAGTGCCATCAGCATATTGGAGGAGGAGTTCCCACTGATCACACTGGATAAGGTGGTGCAGTATACCGAGGAAACGCAGGCGTACACGATGATAAACGACCTGCTGCGGGAGCTGCCGCAGATAGAGGCGCTGTACATCAGCCAAAGCCGCATGGCGGAGGCGGTGCTGGGAGTACTGTCGCTGCTGGGGCGTACCGATATTAAGGTGGTGACGCAGGGCGTAAGTAAGGAAGTGATAGACCAGCTGGATGAGCACAGTAATGTCATTGGCGTGGTGGTGCCGAACAGCTATGAAATAGGACGGCTGCTGGCATACGCCTGTGCTCACTATTTTCTTGGAGTGGAGCCTGCCCCCTTTGTGGCGGTCGATCCGGTGGCTTTTACACCGCAGAATCTTTCCGGCGCATGGTTGAGCGTTATGAAAAATAAGCTGACATAAAAATTCCCCCTGCTGTTCCCGGAAAGGAACGGCAGGGGGAATATTTTTGTTCTTTTACAGGGTGACAAGGTTCCGGAGAACTTCGACCATCTTTTCCAGCGAACGGACGGGGATAAATTCGTGGATGGAGTGGAAATTGAGACCGCCGGTGGAGAGGTTGGGGCAGGGGAGCCCCTCGTAGGAGAGACGGGCGCCATCGGTGCCACCGCGGATGGCGACGATCTTGGGAGTGACGCCGGCCTTTTGCATGGCGGCTTCGGCGTTATGGATTAGGTACATATGGTCGGTGAGCTTCTCCTTCATATTGTAGTAGCTATCGGTCATATGCAGGGTAAAGGTGCCGGCACCGTATTTCTGATTCATAAAATCGGCAGTTTGCTGCATGAGCACCTTGCGGGTCTCGAACTTTTCCCGGTTGTGATCGCGGATGATGTAGGCCGCTTCGGCGGAGGATTCATCGCCCGACATTTCGCAGAGGTGGAAGAAGCCCTCATAGCCCTCGGTGTGGGCGGGAGTTTCGGCGGCGGGCAGCAGGCCGATAAATTCCGCCAGCAGCAGGGCCGCGTTCTTCATTTTGTTTTTGGCACTACCGGGGTGGATATTGAGCCCCCGCACCTTGACCGTCGCCGCCGCGGCATTGAAGTTTTCATACTCGATCTCGCCCAGCTCGCCGCCATCCACGGTATAGGCTTCCTTGGCAGGGAAGCGATCCATGCGGAAGCGGTCCGTGCCGCGGCCGATCTCCTCATCGGGGGTGAAGCAGACGGCAATGGGACGATGCTTTACCTCGGGGTGAGCCAGCAGGTACTCGCACAGGGTAACGATCTCCGCCACACCGGCTTTATCATCGGCGCCCAGCAGGGTGGTGCCATCGGTGACAATAAGCTCCTGGCCGATGTATTCCTCCAGGAAGGGATAATCGGCGGGGGAAAGGGTGGAAGCGCCCAGCTCCAGTACGCCGCCGGGGTAGGTGACAATGCGGGGCTTAATGTGATCGCCGCTGACGGCGGGACTGGTATCCATGTGGGCAATAAGGCCAAGGGCTTCGCCCTCGCCGGGGAGATAGCCGTAAACATAGCCATCGGCATCCTGCTCTACATCGGTAAGCCCCAGGGCTTTCAGTTCTTCAGCAATGGCGGCCCCCAGCACCAGCTGATTGGGGGTGGAGGGACAGGTCTCGCTCTTTTCATCGCTGTTGGTGCCGTAGCCCACATATTTTAAGAAGCGTTCGGTAATATTCATGGGATGAGCCTCCTTCGTTTATTTTAGGAATCCGTTGACGATCTCCCGCTCGGCTTCCTCTTCGGTCAGGCCGAGGGTCATCAGCTTGATGATCTGCTCACCCGCGATCTTGCCGATGGCGGCTTCGTGGATCAGGGCGGCATCAACATGGTTGGCGGTAAGGGCCGGGGTGGCGATGACGCAGGCCTTATCCATGATGATGGCGTCACATTCGCTGTGACCGGCGCAGGCATTGTTGCCATTGATGCTGCTGCGGAACTCCTGCTTGCTGTGGTCCCGTGCCACGCTGCGGCTTACCACATCGGTGCTGCAGTTCTCACCGTTCAGATCGATGGCAAAATCGGTGATGGCGTGCTGGTCGCCGGTGGTCATGATCTTTTCGTGCACCGTAAGGGTGGAACCGGCCGCCAGGGTGCCGCCGGTTTTGCGCAGGGTGTCATCCACTCCGGCGATCTGGGTGGTCTCCATATCCATGGAAGCCCCTTCCTCCAGGTAGACAATGGTGGTGGGGTTCATTACCCGCTTGCCGCGGCCTTCGCCTTCGCCGTAGTGCTTTTCCACATAGCGCAGGTGGGCGCCCTTCCCCACATGGAAGGTATGGATGCCGTCATGGGAGGTTTCCTCGGCCCCGGCGCAGTGGATGCCGCAGCCCGCAATGATGACCACATCGGCATTTTCACCAATATAGAAGTCATTGTAGACCAGGTCCTTGAGACCGGTTTGGCTGACGACCACGGGAATGTGGACGCTTTCATTTTTGGTGCCGGGGGCGATGATGATATCAATGCCGGGTTTATCGGTTTTGGTGACGATATTGATGTGGGCGGTGGTATTGCGCCCGGCGGGGGCGCCGTTGGCGCGGATATTGTAGGCCCCGATGGGCAGGCTATCGAGGTCAGCGACCTCTTTCAGCAATCGTTTCTGGATTTCGTCAATCATGGTCAGCGCACCTCCTTGATGGGATCGGAAAGCATGCTGCACACCGGCGGGGCGGTATCGATATTGCGCAGCAGGCGGGGGAGGACTTCCTCCCGGGGACCGCATTCCGCCAGGCGGCCATCCTTCAGCAGAACGATGGTATCGGCGATATTAAGGATACGCTCCTGGTGACTGATAATGAGGATGCTGCCGCGGGTCTGCTCGTACATCTTTTCAAAGACACGGATGAGATTCTGAAAGCTCCAGAGATCGATACCGGCTTCCGGCTCATCAAAGACCGAAAGGGCGGTGCCGCGGGCCAGTACCATGGCGATCTCGATGCGCTTTAATTCACCGCCGGAGAGGCTGGCGTCCAACTCACGGTCGATATAATCCCGGGCGCAAAGACCAACCTCGCTGAGGTAGGCACAGACTTCGGCGATATTGGCGTCCTTTCCGGCGGCCAGGTTCATTAGGTCGCCGACCCGTAGGCCCTTAAAGCGCACCGGCTGCTGAAAGGCATAGCTGATGCCCCGGCGGGCGCGTTCGGTGATGGAAAGAGCGGTGATGTCCTCGCCATCCAGCAGGATGCGGCCGGAGGTGGGGGTATAGATACCGGCAATGATTTTGGCCAGGGTGGATTTACCGCCGCCATTGGGGCCGGTGATGGCCACAAAGCGGTCCCGGATCGTCAGGCTGATATCGTGCAGTATTTCACGGTTTTCTTCGGTTTCGTAGCTGATGTGTTGCAATTCCAGCATAGAATACTCCTTACATAATAAGAGATGGATGGGCCGCAAATAAGACCTTACGAGTATAGTTTACACATTTTTGGGGCAAAGTGCAAGGCTGTGGGGGAAATTCTCCATAAAAAAGGAGCAAAACAGTAATGCGGCGGGGGAAATGACGAGTTAGCCTTGGCAAACTGCACAAGTTTTTTGTTAGTCAAGGCTAACCTGATGGCAGGACTGCCGAAAATGCGGGAGGAGAATTTTTTTTGAGAAAAATCCATTGACAAGAGAGGGCGGTTTTTGTATTATAATGCATGGTTAGCAAGCGCTAACTGCAAAGTGACATCAGCCAAAAGAAAGACACCGGCTGAGGAACGGAGGACAAACAAATGATGCCTTTAAGCCTGGCGCAGGTAGGGGAAGAAAATATCATCAAGCGCATTGGCGGCAGCCCGGAGGTAAAACGCCATTTGGAGAATCTGGGCTTTGTGGTGGGCGGTGAAGTGACCGTGGTAAACACCCTGGGCGGCAATGTGATAGTGAATGTAAAGGAAGCCCGCGTGGCCATCAGCAAAGAGATGGCGGTAAAAATTATGGTATAACGGCAGCGATGCCTTTTTACACTACATAAGCACAAGCGAAATGTGACAAGAAGGAGGAACCAGACGATGAAAAATCTGAAAGAGGCCAAGATCGGCGAGACCGTCCATGTGGTAAAGATCCATGGCGAAGGCGCCATCAAGCGACGCATCATGGATATGGGCCTGACCAAAGGTGTTGAGGTTTATATCCGCAAGGTAGCGCCGCTGGGCGATCCCATCGAGGTAACGGTGCGCGGGTACGAGCTTTCTCTGCGCAAGGCCGATGCCGAACAGATAGAGGTAGAATAAGTCGGACCCCGCGGGAGGCTGCATCCCGCATTTTTAACGACACATGGTTAGCGAGCGCTAATCAAGATCATCAGAAAGAGAGGCCATAACGCATGGATGTAAGAATTGCCCTTGCCGGTAACCCAAACAGCGGTAAAACTACCCTGTTCAACGCACTGACCGGCTCCAACCAGTTTGTAGGCAACTGGCCGGGTGTTACCGTAGAGAAAAAGGAAGGTAAGCTGAAAAAGCACGAGGGTGTTACCATCACCGACCTGCCCGGCATTTATTCCCTTTCCCCCTACACCCTGGAAGAAGTAGTAGCCCGTAATTATCTGCTGGGCGAGCGCCCCGATGCCATCCTGAACATCATTGATGGTACCAACCTGGAGCGTAACCTGTACCTGACCACCCAACTGACCGAGCTGGGCATCCCGGTCGTCGTCGCCATCAACATGATGGATTTGGTAAAGAAAAACGGCGATAAGATCAATGTAGAAGAGCTTTCCCGCCAGCTGGGCTGCAAGGTTGTAGAGATCTCTGCCCTGAAGGGGACCGGCGTGATGGCTGCCGCCGAGGCTGCCATTGATGCCGCCAAGAACAGCAAGACCGTTCCGCAGCACACCTTCTCCGGCAGCGTAGAGCACGCCCTGGCCCACATTGAGGAAGCCGCCGTGCACAATATGCCCGAAGAGCAGCAGCGCTGGTACGCCATCAAGATCTTTGAGCGTGATGACAAGGTGCTTTCCTCCCTGAATATCGATAAGGGCGTACTGGAGCACATCGAAAATGACATCAAGGCCGTAGAGACCGAAATGGATGACGATGCCGAGTCTATCATCACCAACGAGAGATATATCTACATCGGCGAGGTCATTAAGGCCTGCTACAAGAAAAAGAATCACGGCGGTCTTTCCACCTCCGACCGCATCGACCGCATTGTGACCAACCGCTGGTTGGGTCTGCCCATCTTTGCCGCGGTGATGTTTATCGTTTACTGGGTGGCCATGGTGGGCGTGGGCGCCCCCGCGACCGACTGGGCCAACGACGGCCTGTTTGGCGATGGCTGGCACCTGCTGGGCATCGACGGTGGATACGGGAAGCTGGCCGAGGAATACGGCGATGCTTCGCTGATCGTGGACGGCTATGATGCCTACATCGAAGAAAATGGCTCTCTGGCCGCAGATGGCACCTTTACCTATGAGGTAGAAGATGAGGAAACCCTTGCTGTCTCCACCGAGACGGCGACCATGGCAGACTATGAAAAGGCCAAGGCGACCATCGAGAGGATCGGGGAGGAGCCCGACCCCGCTGATTACGGCGTATGGGTACCCGGTATTCCTGTACTGGTAGGCAATGCCCTGGAAGCTGCCGGCACTGCCGACTGGCTCTCCGGTCTGATTCTTGACGGTATTGTGGCTGGTGTCGGCGCTGTTTTGGGCTTTGTTCCCCAGATGCTGGTGCTGTTCCTGATGCTGGCTTTCCTGGAGGCCTGCGGCTATATGGCCCGTATCGCCTTCGTACTGGACCGTATCTTCCGTAAGTTCGGCCTTTCCGGTAAGTCCTTCATCCCCATGCTCATCGGTACCGGCTGCGGTATCCCCGGCATCATGGCCTCCCGTACCATCGAAAATGAACGGGACCGCCGGATGACCATTATGACCACCACCTTCATCCCCTGCGGCGCCAAGGTGCCCTTCATCGGGATGATCGCAGGTGCTTTGTTCGGCGGCAGCGCATGGGTTTCCACCTCCGCTTACTTCATCGGCATGGCTGCCATCATCATTTCCGGCATCATGCTGAAGAAGACCAAGATGTTTGCCGGCGATCCCGCTCCCTTCGTTATGGAGCTGCCCGCGTATCACTGGCCCACTCTGGGCAATGTCCTGCGTTCCATGTGGGAGCGCGGCTGGTCCTTCATTAAGAAAGCCGGTACCATCATCCTGCTTTCCACCATCTTTGTGTGGTTTACCTCCCGCTTCGGCTGGCTGGATGGTCAGTTCTGCATGCTGGAGGAGGAGCAGATCAGCGCTTCCATCCTGGCCAAGATCGGTAATGCCATCTGCTGGATCTTTGCACCTTTGGGCTGGGGCAACTGGCAGGCGACCGTTGCTTCTATCACCGGTCTGGTTGCGAAGGAAAACATCGTTGGTACGCTGGGCGTACTGTACAGCGGCGGCGCCGGTACGGTATATGATGCTATCGCGGCTGCGTTCACCGGTATCACCGGTTACAGCTTCCTGGTATTCAACCTGCTGTGCGCTCCCTGCTTCGCGGCCATCGGTGCTATCAAGCGTGAGATGAACAGCCCCAAGTGGACCTGGTTCGCTATCGGTTATCAGTGTGGCTTTGCCTATGCGGTAGCCCTGATGATCAACCAGTTCGGCGGCCTGTTCACCGGCAATGCCAATATCATTGGTGTGATCGCTGCGGTCATCGTACTCGCTGCTATCATCTACATGCTGGTACGCCCCTATAAGGAGGCCACCAAGCTGACCGGCACCGTAAAGGTGAAATAATCAATAATCCTTCATTATCAATCACATTACCAAATGGAAAGGAGTTTGACTTATGTTTACATGGATTACAGAGAATTTAGCGACAATTCTGATCTCTGCCGTATTGCTTCTCGTTGTTGTACTCATCATCCGGAAGCTGGTAAAGGACAAGAAAAAAGGAAAATCCAGCTGTGGCTGCAACTGTGCCCACTGCGCCATGTCGGGCTCCTGCCACCAGAAGTAACAAAGCAACAGGCGGGGAGACGCGGATGGAAGCATCTGCGTTTCCCCTTTGCCTTAACAGGAGGTAAGCAATGGCTAACCAAAACGCACTGACGGCCGCCCATATCCGCTACCTGCTGGTGCTGCTGCGGCTGACTGCCGCAAACGGACACACCCGCTGCGTCGATCTGGCGGCGGCACTAGAGCTTTCCCCGCCCAGCGTCCATAATATGGTGGATACCATGACGGCGTTGGGGTTAGTGAAGAAAGGCACCCGCGGGGCGGTCTCGCTGACCGAATACGGCAGCAGAACGGCCGAGCGGTACCAGCGGTACTACCACTGTGCGGCGGCACTGCTGCGGCAGGGTTTCCCGGAGCTGACAGAGCCGCAGACGATGATCTGTCAGCTGCTGGCGCAGGTGCCGGAAGAAAGCCTAGCGGGGCTGTGTGACCGCCAGGCGGTAGAAGAGGCGGCCTCCTAAGGAGGACCCTATGAACATACAGGAACTGTGCTGGACTGCGGCGCTGCTGCTGGCGGTGGCCGCGGGACTCAGTTACATCAAATACAAAATAAAAACACTGCTGAAAAACGCGGCGGAGAAGAAAGGATGAGTGAGATGGTACAGATGACGCTGAAGGTGGATGGTATGGCCTGCGGCATGTGTGAGGCGCATATCAATGATGCCATCCGCAGCCACTTTGCTGTAAAGAAGGTGAGCTCCAGCCACACCAAGGGCGAAACGGTCATCCAGTGCGAGGAACCGCTGGGGGAGGAACGCCTGCGGGCGGTGATCGCCGAGACTGGCTATGAGTTGAAAAGCGTGACCACCGCGCCCTGTGAGGAAAAGCACGGCCTGGGCGGGCTGTTCCAGCGTAAATAAAGCGGAGCCAAAATGATATACTAACAGCACAAGCGGAAAGGGGGCATCGGGATGTCGGAAGAACTGGTGGTGGAGCAGTGCAGCCCCACCATGGCAGGGCTAAAAACAGGAAACCTATTCAGCTGCCCAGCGGAGGATACCCGCACGCTGTGGCAGAGTATCCGCCGACTGAACCAACGGCTGGTGCCCTGCGGTATCCGGCTGGTGCCGGTAAAAAGCCTGGGTGACCGGGAGCTCATCTACATGTACCGTCCGGAAAAACTGCGGCGGGACCTGCGGGAGCAGGGGGCACGCGCCATTCTGAGGGAAAAGCGCTACCCCACCGAAGACCCCGAGCGCTGTGTGGTGGAGCTGGTGCGCCGCCTGAACAGGGGAAAGGATTTTCCGCATGAGATCGGATTGTTCCTGGGTTATCCGGCGGAGGATGTCAGCGGATTTATCCGGCATGGCGCCCGCTGTGCCAAGTGCGTGGGCACCTGGAAGGTATACGGCGATGAGGAATCCGCCCGGAAGAAATTTGCCCTGTACCAGAAGTGCACCCGCCTGTACTGCGAAGCCTATCGCAAGCACAATAACCTGGACCGGCTGCTGGTGCGCACGCACGGCAGCTGAGCAAAAGCCCCGCCATTAGCGGGGGCTTTTCTTTTGGGGCCGGGTGTGGCATAATAGGGATAGTAAAGCGGAAAAGAGGCGCGGTAAAATGGAAAAACCGAACTTCCAGCGGGAGACTGAAAAAGCAATAGAGCGGCTGTGCGTGGGGTCCCGTCCGCCGCTGCTGCTGCATGCCTGCTGCGCGCCTTGCTCCTCTTATGTACTGGAGTACCTGACCCAATATTTCTCCATTACGCTGTTTTTCTGCAATCCCAATATCACCGACCCGGCGGAATACCAAAAGCGGCTGGCGGAGCTGCGGCGCTTCTGCGCCGAGGCGCCCTTTTGCCGGGATGTGACGGTGGTGGAGGATTCCATCTCCTCCGAGGCCTTTTTGCGGGCTGCGGCCGGCCTGGAGGACGCCCCTGAGGGCGGCAGCCGGTGTGAACGGTGCTTCCGGCTGCGGCTGGAACGCGCGGCGGCCTATGCCCAAGAGAAAGGATTTCCCCTTTTTGCCACCACGCTTACGGTAAGCCCCCATAAAAACGCTCCGCTGCTCAATGCCATTGGGCAGGAGTTGGGCAAGCGGTATGGGGTGGAATACCTGCCCTCTGATTTTAAGAAAAAGGGCGGCTATCAGCGGTCCATCGCGCTTTCGCATGAATATGGCCTATACCGCCAGCCCTACTGCGGGTGCGAATTTTCCCGCCGACAGGCCGAGCGGGCAGGCCGCTGATACAAAATCCCCAAAGGAATAAAGCACGCAAAAAAAGACGCCGAAAGGCGTCTTTTTTGCAAACCGCAGAAGTTTTTCGCAACCGGCGCAGGGATAGGAAAGGGGCGGGCGTGGGTTGAACCCATATGCCCGCCCGCGGTTTTAACTTACTGCGCGGTTCCTAATGGCTTGGATCAGCCCTCAACAACCATCTCGAACACCAAGGCGTTGGTGCCGGTGGAATCCAGCATGGCAACCAGAAGGGGACCATATTCGCCCTCAGCAAAGACAGCGGCATAGGTGACACCCTCTACCTCGATCTTTACAGTGGTGTCATTTACAGCAGAGTAGGTACCTTCGGGTGCAGTGTCGTTGCCCTGATACAGTGTAACGGTGGTCTCATCATTGAAATAGAACTGATAGTAGTCATCCATCTGGCTCAGAACTTGATTGACCTGATCTTCGGTCATCACAACGCCGTTGACACAGCCACCGATAAAGCTCCAAGCAGTGCCGACCAGATCAGGGACGGTATCCATAAAGGTATACATGGTCAGGACGCTCTGAGCATCCTCGCCGCCCTCATTGGGGGTATCTACGGGGTCGGGATCGGGGGTGGGGGTGGGCGCGGGCTCATCGCCGCAGGCGGCCAGGGCCAGCATCATGATGGCAGCCAACAGAATGGCAAGCAGTTTCTTGGTGTTCATAGTTCGTTCCTCCAAATACTTTTTCTTTTTTATATAAACCGCGGGATGCGGTCTATAACGGGATAGTGGGTCATTCGTAGATCAGGGTAGAGATTTCTCCGCCCTCGCACAGGAAGAATACGCTATCGGAGTAGGCGTAATTATCCATGGCGTCGCGCATCTCAAATACCATGCCGTAGCGACCGTCCGGCAGCTCCATTTCGGCAAAAGAGGTATCAGCGGTCACGGTCAGCTCCTCCACGGCATAGGCCTCCAGGCCATCCTCCCCGGAATAGGAGGAGAGATACCAGATGGTGGTGAGGGTATCGCCGGGCTGCAGCAGCCGCAGCTCCTTATCGGACATACCGGCTTCGCCAATGCCCTGGCGGGCCCCCAGGATACTCCACTCTTCCGTGGTAAAGTCGTAGGCGACCTGCAGGTTGTAGGGCTCGCCGTTCAGCAGCACCGGCACGGAGTAAAGGTTATAATCCTCACCCTCAAAGCATAGCTCCATGTAGACCATATGCCCATCAATGCCGCCCCATACGCCGCGGAAGTTATCGGAGAAGACACCGTTTTCCCAGTCAGCGTTCATGTCGTTATCGGTGCCCAAAAGCAGCATGATGTCGTTTTCTTCATCGAAGTAGTACAGCGAAAAGCCAATACCGGCCAGGATGCTGTCGGCTTCCTGCCCCAGGGTGAGATGGGAAACGCCGTTCTCATCAACCTGCAGCGGCATACCGTCCCAACCCATAGCGGCCAGGCTCTGTATCTGCGGCAGCTCCTCGTAGTTCATGCCGGAGATATACTCCATCCCGGCGTCGTCCAACTGGCCGGTCAGCTCGTAGGAGTAGAAATATTTGAACGCCTGGCCGGCGCCGACATTGGTGTAGCCATACAGATCGTTCAGGTCGCCATTGTAGGAATAGTAGCAGGAAAGGCCGGTGGATTCGGCGCGGTAGGGCCCGCTGACCCGATACAGCACACAGTCCTCCAGGGCATTCAGCACATCTCCGGCGGTTTGCAGCAGGCCGGTGCACTGCCGGGCCATGTGGCCCAGATCCACCATGTTGGTGTAGCCCTGCTCACGGGTGTTGCCGCCGTAGTTTTCGCTTTGTGCGGCAACGCGGGCAAACCGGGAGAAGAACCCGGGATCCTCGCAGGCAGCGGCCAGCGCTTCAGCGCCAAAGGCCTCATAGGCCTCCAGCAGCGGGCCGGTGCGGGTCAGGTCGGTCAGGGAAAGGGTGGCGTTGCTGTGGGTGCCCACCGCCTGGCAGCCGGCGTAGTAGGCATCACAGATGACCTCACCCAGTGCGGCGCCGTCCATGGCGGGATCGGCGGCCAGGGCGCCCAGCCAGCCGGTATAGTCCCATCCGTTGGCGGGCTCCACTTCCTCGGAGGCCACCAGATAGTGCGCGGTACCGGCAAAGGTGCCCGCCACATCCACCGTGGCCATCAGGCAGGTATCAAAGCCTACCAGCTCCAGGGGCGGATTGTTTTCATCGGCTTCCCACACCCGGCCAAAGGCAGTATGCATCTCATCCAGGGTTAGGGAGTCATAGCCGTAGCGTTCATCAAAGGCCGCGCCGCTTACCGAGCCGCCCCCGTGATTCCAAAAGAGAACGGCAGTCTTTTCAGCCGGGTAATTCTGTTTGCAGTAGCGCAGAAAATCCGTCAGCGTGGCGGCATCGCCCATGCTGGCGGGGGGCAGCTCATCCACCAGGGTAAGCCCCTCGCTATCGTACACATAGCGCTGCAGGATATCGGCATCAACAACATCGTTCTGCCAGGTCTTGGCGCCGCCGGTCTGGATGACGACCCGGACATTCTCAGGCAGGGCCACCTCCATCATTTCCATCAGGTCGCTGGTGGCAAAGCCGCCATTCGATTCCAGGTCGCTGCCGCACAGGTACCAGTAGATGGCCCAGGTGCCGGCCTCGGCGTTGGGTTTGGGCGTGGAGATATCTTCTCCGCACGCGCCAAAGGCCAGCACCAGAAAGAGTGCCAGCAAAGAGCTCAGTATTCTTTTTTTCAAGGGCAGTTCCTCCATGTTGATTGGGTAAAATGAATAATTGCGACAAGAGTACACTATTTAATTGTCTTCATTGTAGCATGGGAAAGCAAGTGAAAATGGCCCAAGTGCGAAATGCGAAAAAATCGGTGTGAAATGCAGCGCGATATAGTTGCAAAATCGACATGGATAAAATAGAATAAGACTAACGACAAGAGGAGGTGAGGGGCATGCTGCGCATTGGCGTATGTGATGACGATAAGGAATTCCTGCAACGCTTGGTGCAGATGATCCGCATTTGGTCGGATCACAGCGGGATCCCCACCGAGCTGTATCCCTTTGATAATGGGGACGAGCTCATCGCCAAAAACGCGGCCTTCCGCATGGATATCATCCTGCTGGATATTGTGATGCCGCTGCTGAACGGTATGGATACTGCGCGGGAGCTGCGCGCGCAGGATACCGCGGTAAAGATCATCTTTTTGACCTCCTCTCCGGAATTCGCTTTGGAATCCTACGAGGTAAGGGCACAGGATTACCTGCTCAAGCCCATCACCTACGAGCGGCTGCGGCGGGCCATGGAGGATTGCAGCCACCTTTTCGAGGCGGAGCCGAAAAACATGGTGCTGAAGACCTCCTTCGGCTTCCAGAAGCTCTATTTCCACGACATCGAATACGCTGAAGCCCAGAATAAACGGGTGGTATTCTATCTGCGCGGAGATAAGGTGGTGGAAACCTCCGAACCGCTGCGTTCTTTTGAGGAGCGCCTGACCGTCAGCAGCGGGTTCTTCAAGTGCCACCGCAGCTACCTGGTGTACCTGCCCAATGTCGATCACTTTAATAATAACGAGATCTTTACCAAATCCGGCCGCAGCATTCCCATCGCGAGGGGCTACGGCAAAGCCTTTCAGGAGGCTTATTTCGCGCATATGTTCCAAGAGGAATAAAGAAAGAAGGGACCTCCATGCTGGAAAGCATACTGGCTGTGCTGCATAATGCTACTACGCTTCTGTTTGGCGTTTACATATCTGCAGCCTTCCTGGGCGTTCGCATGAACCGCCACAATGTCTTTACTCTGCTCATTTTTTCCGGCGCGGTGGGAATCATCTATATCGCTGCTTACCTGGGCCTGGGCACCGAGGGTACCGAAAAAATCTATCCTCTTATTATCCACCTGCCGCTGGTGCTGTTCCTTTCCCGCTACTATAAGTACAAACCGGCGCTTTCCGTCCTTTCGGTGCTTACTGCCTATCTTTGCTGCCAGATCAGCAAGTGGGTGGGCCTGGTGGCCTATGCTGCCATGCCCCAGATGTGGATCTACTACGCGGTACGCATCACCGTCACAGTCATCACCTTCATTATCCTTATACGGTTTGTTTCCGATGCTACCGCGCAGCTGTTGCAAAAGCCCACTCGGTCCCTCCTCATCTTGGGCCTAATGCCCCTAGTCTACTATGTGTTTGATTATATCACCGGCGTATATACCACGCTGCTGTATTCCGGCCGGGAAGTCGTAACGGAATTTTTGGGCTTTGTGCTGTGCATCGCCTACATCCTGTTCCTGTTCATGTACTTTAAGCAGTATGAGGAAAAACGGGAAGCGGAGCTGCGCAACCAGCTGATGGAAATGAAGCGTACTCAGTCCGAAAAAGAGATCGAGGCAATCAAACGCTCCCAATATGAAATTTCCATCCTGCGGCATGATATGCGCCACTTCCTCACCAATATTTCCGGCTACATCGAAAATGGCGAGACCGAAAAGGCACAGGAATTCATCCGCGAGGTCATCACCGCCACCGATAATACCGCCACCCAGTGTTACAGCAAAAATGAGGTAGTCAATCTGATCCTCTCCTCCTACGAGGAAAAGATCAAAGCCGGCGGCATCGAGTTCAATTACTCGGTGCAGATACCGGAGGAACTGCCCTATTCCGAGGTGGATCTGACCGCCATTCTCTCCAACGCGCTGGAAAATGCTATCCACGCGGTCAAAAAGTTGCCGCCGGAAAAGCGCTATATCGAGCTGGACCTGCGCATGAAGGAAAACAAGCTGCTCATTTCCATCAAGAATACCTTTGCCGAGGCCCCGGAGCTGCGGGACGGCCTGCCGGTAGCCAAGGAGGAAGGCCACGGCTTTGGCAGCCAAAGCATCCGTTATGTGGCGGAAAAGCTGCACGGCAATTGCCAGTTCTCGGTGGTGGATGACCGCTTTGTACTGCGGGTAGTGCTGTAAGCCGTAATACATAAAGGGAGATACCGGTGTGGGTACCTCCCTTTTTTCGCAAAAGGAATGCCCCCGGCCGGGCTCTCCGGCGGGAGGCAGTATTTTATGGGATCAGAACGCGACCTTCATAAACAGGGCAACGCAGCACAGGATAACAGCCAGCGGAACATAAAGGTACCGGCCGATGCCATACCACAGGCGGCCGCGGGTCTTCCCGCTGCCGGTATTGATGGCCGAAAGCAGCTCGTCCTTTTTCATTACATAGAACCAGGAAACAGCGCCCAGCGTAGCGCCGATGGGGATGATATAGATGGAAACAAGGTCCATCCACGGCCCCCATTGGGAGATGGTCTCCATACCGATGCCGAAGCCAAGGCACAGTACGGCCAGGATGATGAGGGTAGCGGTGCGGCTCAGCCGGGGGAACCGGTTCTGGAGCGATTCCGCCACGGCCTCGAACATGTTTTGCAGCGAGCTGACCCCGGCAAAGATCATGGCGACATACAGGATAACGGCAAACAGCTGACCTAGGGGAATATCCTGCAAAATGGTGGGCAGCGTGACAAACAGCAGGCTGGGTCCCGCGCCTACATCCAGCCCGTAGGAAAAGCAGGCCGGGATAATAACCAGCGCGGCCACCACCGCAGCGATGGTATCAAACAGGGCGGTATGCTGCGCCACTCCCACCACATCCTCCTGCGGAGAGAGATAAGCCCCGTAGACGATCATGCCGCTGCCGGTGACCGAAAGCGAGAAAAACGCCTGCCCCATGGCCCAGATCCAGATCATGGGGTCTGTCAGGGCCTCCCACCGCGGAGTAAACATAAACCGATATCCCTCCGCGGCGCCGGGCAGGAAAAATACCCGCACCGCCAGCACCAGGAAGATGAGGAAAAACAGCGGCATCATGATCTTATTGGTCTTTTCTATGCTGTGGGCCCCCAGAAACAGCGTAAGCAGGGTGCCCACCACTACGATGATGTGATAAGGCACCACCGAATAGGGCTGCGCCGAAAAGGAAGCGAACCAGGCGGCGGCATCGGCGGTCATCAGGGTGCCGGTCAGGGAATCCACCAGCGCTTTCAGTACATAGGTAACAATAACGGCATACCCGATAGCGATGCACAGGGAGCCCGCCAGCGGCAGCCAGCCCAGCACACCGCCCACCTTCCCGGTCGCTTCTCCACGGGTGGCCCAGGCATTGCGGTAGGCCCCCAGGGTGCCGGTGGCCGCCCGCCGCCCCATAGCGAATTCCGCCGGAAGGCCGACATAGCTGAAAATAAAGACAAACAGCAGATAGATCAGCAGGAAAGCCCCGCCGCCATTGCTGCCCAGTTTGTTGGGGAAACCCCATACATTGGCCATCCCCACCGCCGAACCGACCGAGGCCAGAATGAAGCCCCACCGGCTGGCAAAGCTCCGTGTGCTTTTTTGATGTTTCATTTCATTTTCTCCGTTTCCATAGAACAAGCCGTGCCTTGCGGCCGGCTTGCTGCTCCTTGCTATTTTAGCGCTTTGCATCGAAAAAGTCAACACAGCCCCCGCCCGGTATTCCAAATATCCGCAAAAATATGCTTGACAAATTAAGGAGGACAACACCATGCAGGAATTGCAGATCGGCAGAGTTTACCGCCACTTTAAGGGCGATTATTACCTGGTGGAGGGCCTGGCGCACGATTCGGAAAGCGGCGTGCCCTGTGTCATCTACCGCAAGCTGTACGGGGATGGCGGCCTGTGGGTCCGCCCGCTGGAGATGTTCCTCAGCCGGGTAGACCGGGAAAAATACCCGGAGGTCCGCCAGGAATACCGCTTCCAGCTGCAGGAGATCGCCAGTGTGGCGCATCACGGGGAGTGAGGCTGTCCCATGGAGCGTGAAAAGATCCACTGGGTGCTGTGCCCGGCCTGCTGGGGTAAAACCCGCACCTAGATCCGGGAGGATACCGTACCGGAAAATTTCCCGCTGTTCTGCCCCAAGTGTAAACAGACCTTCCTGGTGGCGGCGCACAGTGGAAAAATAGAATACAGAGCAATCATGCCAGACGCACAGACGCAGAGCCGAACTTGATCCCATTCCAGGTTTGCTCTGCGTTTTTGCGTCGAAGGAAAGGAGACAGAACCCCTATGAAAGAAATTACCGTACGCCTGCTGCTGGCTGCGGCAGTGCTTATGCATGATATCCCGGCACGGAGGCGCTGCTGTGGCTGGAGATTATCCGCAGCTCGGTGGAAAAGACCACCTTTTCCTCTTACACGCAGATGGTAAAGGGAAAGATTGCACCGTATTTCCGAAACACCGGGCTGACGCTGGATGGAATCCAAGCCAAGCACATTCAGAGCTTTTATCTGCATGAGCTGAAAACCGTGTCGCCCGGTACGGTGATCCACTATCACGCCAATATCCACAAGGCGCTGAAATACGCCGTCAAAATGGACCTGATTCCCTTCAACCCCGCCGACAAGGTGGAGCGCCCCAAGAAGCAGCGGTACATTGCAGACTATTACCGGCAGGAGGAGCTGGAGAGGCTGCTGGAAGCGTCCAAGGATCATCCGTACTCCCTGCTGATTCAGATGACCGCCTTTTACGGCCTGCGCCGCAGTGAGGCGCTGGGGCTGAAATGGGACGCCATCGACTTTGAGCGGGACACCATCACCATTAAGCACATTGTAACCAACGCAAAGATAGACGGCAAATGTGAAATCGTCTGCGCCGACCGTGCCAAGACAAAATCCAGCCTGCGCTCCCTGCCGCTGGTCAGCAACATCCGGGAAAAGCTGCTGGCGCTGAGGGAGCAGCAAAAGGAGAATCGGCGCGTATGCGGAAATTGCTACAGCAAAAAGTATGACGGCTATGTTTTTGTGGATGCCATGGGCAATATCTTCAACCCCAGAAGCGTTACCGCCAATTTCAGCAAGCTGCTGGAGCAGAACGGTCTGCGGCACATTCGCTTTCACGACCTCAGACATAGCTGCGCCTCACTGCTTTTGGCGAACGATGTGCCTCTGAAGCAAATCCAGGAGTGGCTGGGCCACAGCGACATCGGCACGACGGCGAATATTTACAGTCATTTGGATTACAAGTCCAAGATCACCTCGGCAAATGTAATGGACAATATCCTGACTCTGCCGGACACAAGGCAGACCGGCTGGCACACCTGAGTTCTTGCCGAAAATCATGTACGCCGATGTGACCTTGAG
>OIXH01001060.1_pt1 | contig 32206 bp, 29 predicted proteins | sample 1587741 | NCBI WGS metagenome assembly OIXH01 (sample SAMEA3888916, study PRJEB22519) | human gut metagenome | biome: human gut; feature: human-associated habitat; material: faeces | place: Denmark | collected 2011 | reverse complement strand
ACGATGTATGCTAATAGCGAGGACTTTCAAGTCCTCGCTATTACAACGATGGTCAAGCTCATTTGTGGCAGAATGGAATGACCAAAAATATGAAATTACATCACAAAAAGGGGGCTACATAAAAGTTTTTTCCTGCGGTTCAGCAGGGATACTGGCTGCGCGGAACTGTGCTATGCTGGTGGGCGATTTGCTTGTCAATCATATGTGACAGTATAGTCCAACTCTCCAAAAGATGAGAGCTTGATCGTTCTTAGCGCAAAGTCTGTATATGCCAAGCTCGTTTCTTCCCCTACTGCTAAGTCTTTTTCGTCTGAGCCGATCGTAATACGCAGGGTGTCCTCCCCGTCATTGCGGATCGTCACAGATGTAAATTTGTGCGTTTCATAGAGCGTATATGCAACCCGCAAACAGTTATCTGCGAAAAGCAATTTGCCGGAAGCAACTATATCGTCACTATTATACGCCTTTTTGACGACCCACAGGCATCCATCCGTTTCGTTAAGTCGGAGTGAATAATCATATTTCCCGCGATCCTCCAACGTGTAGCTTGCGCCATTTGCATAGTCGTAGACAATAATACGACTGTCAATGATGCCGGAGCCAATGGTGAGCGTGGAACATAGGTCAGGAAACCCATCACCGGTAAGGTCACAGAAATATGTGTTCCAGATGGGCATTCCGGTATAAAGCTGCGTGACTTCGCTTCCCGCCACGGCGTCCATCTTCTCCGGATACCAGCGGAAAGTCACGTCTGGATATTCCGGAAGTTCGATTTCAAGGTTTCCGTCCCAGTTCATTTCATCAGGCTTTTCAAGGTAGTCGAACCATTTCTCTACTGAACCTGTTGTAGAAGTGTTCGTCCCATAAAACAGGTGAATTGCTTCATCTCCGCTTCCATTATAAGCTCCGTTGACTTTATGCAACGGCAGCACTTCCAGATGAATATACCAGCCGTCAATATCCTTTAATCCGCTGGCGCTGTATGTCAGCACGCGTTCATAATCACTGGGAGTTCCGTCAGCCAACTGAAGTACGGAGTAGCCATCGGCACCTTGAGATAATTTGCGGATTTCTTCTTGTGGCATATACTTCAGCGCATTCAGATAATCTGATAGTTTGTAAATCTGATCCTGCTCGACCCATTTTGTGCGTTCCGTTATGTAATACTGCTTTTGGGTGTGAAACATTCTTAGCTGTGCGCTGTAAGTGCTGTCCGTATCTGTATAAAAGAAACGAATTGCACCGTCATTCGCCCATTCAAAGTCAGAAGTGAATTGAAGATCAAAATTATCCGCATTTACGCAAAGTAAAGAGCTGTCTTTCAATCCTTCAACTGCGGCAATTTTTCTACGATTTGCGCCGGTTCCATATCGGACACGTTTTCACCGCTGATGGGAAAGCGCCGTTCTGCTTTTGGATTTGTAAGAAAGCAAACTGCAACCACAGCGCAAATGACAACAGACACCAAAACAATCCAGAAGGTAGGTTTCTTATAGTTCATCACGGACTTTACACGCTCCTTTACTCCCACCTCACCAAAAGCAAGAGGACACGCCGCAATTGCACGGCGGTTGACGCTGCAAGCCACAAGTGTCTGTGTATAATCGGCTCTTTGTTCATTGCCCATTTCCCTGATAACCTTTTCATCACAGGCAAGTTCAATATCCCGGCACAACAGTATATAGCTGAGCCACATCAGCGGATTGAACCAATGAATTGTCAGCAGCAGAAAGCCCAACGGCTTCCACAAATGATCCTTGCGGCGGATATGCGTCTGCTCATGGGCAATCACATGATCCATCTCGCGGCTATCCATATGATACGGAAGATAGATTTTTGGTTTGATGATTCCCAGCACAAACGGAGAGCAAACCTTTTCGCTTTGATAGATGTTGCCCCGCAGGATTACTGCTTCGCAGACCTTGCGGCGCAAACACCAGTAGCTCACAGCAGAGTAGAGGAAAAGGGCTGCTATTCCGAAAAGCCAAATCCACGCTAAAACCGGAATCCATATTTGCAGCGGATTTGCACTTGCGCCCGGAGCGGGTGTGAGCGAACCGCTGATTACTGGGTTGATAACATGATTGAGGACGGGAACGCCTGTTTGGACAGAAGGTGTCTGCTCCATCATAATGGTCGGGCTGATTGTTTCTGCACTCGGTATCAGGCTCAGTACGCTTTCTATCGAAAACGGGAAAACCATCCGCACAGCGACAATGCCCCAAAGCAGAACATTTACCCATTTTGGAGCTTTTTTCAAACAAAACCTCAATGCCAAAACCGCAACAACGATCCAGCTTGCGGATATGCTCATATTGACGATCTTCAGAAAAAGTTCGCTCATGTCACTTCCCCCTTTCGGATCCGGTCAATCATCTGCTGTACTTCGTCGAGTTCGTCATCGGATAACTTCTGCCGCTTGGTAAAGGCGGCGATAAAAGCAGGAAGCGATCCTTCAAACTTCTTTTCTACCAGTTCGTCGATCTCACACGCCTGCGCTTCATCCTTTGATACAAGAGCGGTCACAATGCCATCTTCATTTTTCAGTACGCCGCGTTCCCCAAGGCGTTTGATAACGGTATAAGTCGTGGTTCGCTTCCATCCCAACTGTTCCTGACACAGCTTTACAAGCTGCGCGGCGGCGATTGGTTCATGCTCCCACATAATCAGACAGAACCGGTATTCCCCCTCATGAATCTTTGGTATCTCCATATGCAAGCCCTCCTTGTCTACTATGGTAGACTCTATGTATAGTCTACACGATTAGACATTCAAAGTCAATAGAGTTCATAGAAAAGTTACACAGGCAGCCGCAGAAAGAATGCGGCTGTTTTTTCGTCTGGACTTTGCCAACTCGCCCAAGTCAGACCGTAATAGTGGTGAAGAGAGGGCAAGACGGTTTATTTCAATCGTTTTTTTGCAGAACTGGCCAAAAAGCGCTTTTGAAATTGTAGTAAGGGTAGGGAGAAAGAAAAACACTCTGGTCGAATGTTGCTAATGGTAACGCCAATGTTACCGTTGGTATGTCGCAATCCTATCGCTGCTGCGATACCGTAAAAGCAGAAAGAGTTGCAGCGACGAACGACGAGTGATGGCTTCTCGTTCACAAAATGTTTACAAATACACACCCTGCTTTTTGCCGAAAAAATGTCCGTTGTAAAGTGAAGGGAGGTTAGGAGCAGCAGAGAGCAAGATTCTACCAAGGTGCCAGATTTCGCATTTCGCTCATTCTGCCCCATCGGAATCTTGTTGGGGAGTGCCTTCCCCAAACCCTGCTATACGCAGCCTGACGGCTGCGGCAACCTCGCGCAGCGACAGAGCTTTGCAAGCTCTATCGCTGCGCAAGGTTTTGAAAATCACCTGAGCTGAAACCGGCTCCCGCAGAAAAATTTTTCTCACCGGCATACTCAACAAACGGCAGATTTCTGTCCGTTGAAAAGTAGAAAGGGAAATTTTCCTGAAGCTGCACCCCCTAATTCGCAAAATAATTGTCCGTTGTAAAGTGAAAGGGCAAAGCATTGGGACAAAAACGGGAGCTGATTCACTTAGTAAGGTGGAGAGGTTTTCAGAAATTTTTTCTCCGGCAGTACCAAGTTTTCGAGAAAAAATGTCCGTTGTATGTTGAGAGGGGCTTCCAAACCGGAAAGCCCTTCCCGTGCCGGAGCCGGTAACAGTTTGACCCCGGCGGGACGGTGTTCCTTGACAACCGAATAGCTTTTTCAGGCAACAAGCTCTCTGTGATAGCCGAGCCGAAGGACGCGCCAAGACCTCCCGTGTGGGAGTGAGCGAACAACGCCAACTTCGGGAAAGCCGGGTCGTTCCCGGTGGGCGATGACAGCAGAGGGCAGCTACTCCCCATCCGGGATCGTCCGAGCGTGATAACAACCGTCGCAGACCATCCGATGAAAGGCCGCATCAGTAAATTGCGGGCATGAAGCGAGTGCCGAGAACGTCAGGCAGTCTGAAAAGGCAGAAGTTATAAAGTAAAGGGCTTTCCGTTTTGGAAAATCCTTGTGAGTTTGAGCCGGTAACAGGGTGCAGAATTGCCCTGAAAACGGCGATAAGTGAAGGGAGATGAAGCCAATGCCCCGCAAAAAGTACGACACGCCGCACCGCAGCCGTGTTGTCAAAACCCGCATGACCGAGGAAGAATACGCGGACTTTGCTGCCCGCCTTGCGCCCTACGGCATCAGTCAGTCCGAGTTTATCCGCAGAGCCATTCAGGGTGCAAGCATCCGTCCTGTTGTCACGGTTTCCCCGGTCAACGACGAGCTGCTTGCCGCGCTTGGGAAGCTGACCGCCGAATACGGAAAAATCGGCAGCAACCTCAATCAGATCGCCCGTGCCGTGGGTGGCTGGCACAATCCCTATCCCCAGCTTGCGGCAGAGGTGCGAGCGGCGGCTTCCGATCTCGCTGCTTTGAAGTTTGAAGTTCTGGAAAAGGTAGGTGAAGCCGTTGGCAACGTTCAAACATATCAGCTCTAAAAATGCCAACTACGGAGACGCTGAAAAATATCTGACCTTTGCACACGACGAGTTCACCATGAAGCCCACGCTGGACGCAGACGGGCGGCTTGTGCCGAGAGAGGATTACCGCATTTCCACGCTGAACTGCGGCGAGGATGATTTTGCGGTTGCCTGTATGCGCTCCAACCTCCGCTATGGCAAAAATCAAAAGCGCGAGGACGTCAAGAGCCATCATTACATCATCAGCTTTGACCCGCGGGACGGCCCGGACAACGGGCTGACCGTGGATAAGGCGCAGGAGCTTGGCGAAAGGTTTTGCCGGGAGCAGTTTCCCGGTCATCAGGCGATTGTCTGCACCCACCCGGACGGGCATAACCAGTCCGGCAACATCCATGTGCATATCGTCATCAACAGTCTGCGGATCGAAAATGTGCCGCTGCTGCCCTACATGGACAGACCCGCCGACACGAAAGCCGGTTGCAAGCACCGCTGCACCGACGCGGCGATGGAATATTTCAAATCCGAGGTCATGGAGCTGTGTCACGAAGCAGGTCTTTATCAGATCGACCTTCTGGGTGGCAGCGCAAACCGCGTCACCGAGCGCGAGTATTGGGCAAAGAAAAAGGGACAAGCTGCGCTGGATCAGGAAAACGCCGCCCTTGCCGCAGAGGACAAGCCCACCAAGCCGACACGTTTTGAAACCGACAAGGAGAAGCTGCGCCAGATCATCCGAAAAACGCTGAACGAATCGTTCACCGTCGAGGATTTTGCGCGGAAGCTGCTGCAATACGGCGTGACCGTCAAGGAGAGCCGAGGACGGTTTTCCTACCTCACACCCGACCGCACAAAGCCCATCACAGGGCGGAAGCTGGGCGACAGCTTTGACAAAGCCGCCGTGCTTGCCGCTTTGGAGCAAAACGCCCAAAGAACCGCCGAAAAAACCTTGCCCATCTCCGAATACCAGCCCACAGAAAAAGGCGGCTTACAACGGAGAAACGCACCCAAACCCACACCGGAAAATGACGGTATTCAGCGCATGGTAGACCGTGCGGCGAAACGCGCCGAGGGGAAAGGCATGGGCTATGACCGCTGGGCGGCAGTCCACAACCTCAAACAGATGGCGGCTACCGTTGCCGCTATGGAGCAATACGGCTATTCCCCGGAGGGACTGGACGAAGCCCTTGTATCTGCCAATGCGGACTTGCAGAGCAGCGCCGCCGAGCTGAAAGCCGCAGAAGCCGCTTTGCGGGAGAAGAAGGACTTGCAGAAGCAGGTGCTTGCGTATTCCAAAACAAGAAATGTGCGGCAAGGGCTTAAAGCGCAGAAAACCGACAAAGCCCGAAAAGCCTACCGGGAGCGGCACGAAAGCGATTTTATCATAGCAGACGCAGCCGCCCGGTATTTCCGGGAGCATGGCATAAAGAAGCCGCCTGCCTACAAAGCCCTGCAAGCCGAGATTGAGCGGCTAACCGCCGGGAAGAACGCCCGTTACAACGATTACCGGACGAAAAAAGAGCGTGTACGGGAATTGCAGACGATGAAAAGCAATCTTTCCCAAATGCGCTGCGGTGAACCGAGCCGACAGCAAAAGCAGGAGCAGGAGCGTTAAAGCCGCCCCGAAACGATACCAAGACCGTACATTTTCGGGGGTGTACCCTTACCCCTATCCTTGCAATGCCACCCACCAAAGAACGGGGCGTACAGGGCAAAAAATCCCCGAAAATGATACCGGGAAGATACAGTTTTCACACCCTGTCCGTCACGCCGACGGACACGGCAGAAAGGAGAGAAAAATGCCGCACATGAGCAACAAACGGCGGTTTGAATGGAGCTTTTTCCTCAACCACCGAAACCGTATCACCTATAACGACCTTTGCCGGGGCTGCACCCGCGATTGCAAGCAGAGCTTCCGAGCCATTATCATACTCTGCCCCCGGTATTACTCCAAGAGACGGAAACCGCAGGAGGATACCGCCCATGGCAGATAAGCGCAAATATTACTATCTCAAGCTGAAAGAAAGCTATTTTGATGATGACGCCATCGTGCTGTTGGAGAGTATGCCGGACGGTATCCTCTATTCCAACATCCTTTTGAAGCTGTACTTAAAATCGCTGAAAAACGGCGGTAAATTGCAGCTTGACGAGCATATCCCCTACACGGCGCAGATGATCGCCACCCTCACCCGCCACCAGATCGGCACGGTGGAACGGGCGATCAAGGTTTTTCTGCAACTGGGGCTTGTGGAGCAGCTTGACGGCGGATTGCTCTACATGACCGATATTGAGCTGATGATCGGCCAGTCCTCTACCGAAGCCGAGCGAAAACGGGCGGCAAGACTGGAAAACAGGGCTTTGGCGCAGTCACGGACAAATGGCGGACATTTGTCCGACATTTGTCCACCAGAGATAGAGATAGAGAAAGAGATAGATATAGAGATAGAAAAAGAGGGAGAGAGAAAGACGGGACAAGCCCCCGCCCGCTGCCACGGCAGATATGAAAATGTGCTGCTTTCAGATACGGAGCTTTCCGAGCTGCAAGCAGAGCTGCCCGACAAATGGGAGTTTTATATCGACCGTCTTTCCGGCTATATCGCATCCACCGGGAAGAAATACCAAAACCACGCCGCCACCATACGCAGATGGGTGGCAGCCGATACCGCCGGGTGCGCCCCGAAACAGGGCATACCCGATTACACCTATAAGGAGGGACAGAGCCTATGACGAATGATTTTGAAAAGGTTTTCGATGCCGCAGCCGAGACGCAGGACTACACGGGCGGGGACGGGCTTTTGTACTGCGGCAGTTGCCGCACGCCCAAGCAGTTCCGCATGGACAAGCCGCCCATGGAGGGCAGGCTGCTTCCCCGCCGTTGTCAATGCGAACAGGCTCAATACGATAAGGAGGAAGCAGAGAGAAAGCGCAGGAAGCACCTTCAAGCCGTAGAGGAATTGAAGCGTCGGGGCTTTACCGACAGCAAAATGCGGGAATGGACGTTTGCCAACGACAACGGCAAATGCCCGCAGATGGAGCTTGCGCACTTCTATGCGGAGCATTGGGAAACCATGCGTGAGGAAAACATCGGGTATCTTCTCTGGGGCAAGGTCGGCACGGGGAAAAGCTATTTTGCCGGGTGCATCGCCAATGCCCTCATGGAGCAGGAAGTCCCCGTCCGCATGACGAACTTCTCAGCCATTTTGAATGACCTGACTGCCAGCTTTGAGGGGCGCAACGAGTATATCGAGCGTCTTTGCCGCTTCTCCCTGCTTATTATCGACGATTTTGGTATGGAACGCGGCACGGAGTACGGCTTGGAGCAGGTCTACAACGTGATCGACAGCCGATACCGCAGCGGCAAGCCGCTGATCGTTACCACCAATCTGACATTGGACAGCCTGCAAAACCCGCAGGACACCGCCCACGCCCGGATATATGACCGATTGCTGGAAATGTGCGCCCCTATCCTCTTTACGGGCGAGAATTTCCGCAAGCAGACCGCAACGGAGAAGCTGGACAGGCTGAAAGGTATGCTGGCAGAGCAGAAAAAAGGAATAACGGTAGCCGCTGCCGATATTGCCGGGAAGGGAGAAATAGCCCATGACTGAGAAGAAAAGAAAACGCGGCAGGCCGAAGCTGCCCACACCCATCACCGAGGACTATGCTTCCAGCCGCAGACAGGCGGTGAACGCCATGTATATGTACGAGGCGGTTGATTTAATAAAGGAAGCCGCCGCCGAAATTCCAAACGGCGATGCGCTGTGGTTTGCCGATGACAGGACGCGCACCGCCGCTTCAAAGAACGGCGTGCTGGAGCAGATAGGCCGTATGCGGGTGCAGGACGGCTTCTCCGACGGGGACTGCATCTATATCGCCAACCTTGCCGCCGATGCGGTGAACGGCGGATTTACCTCAAGGGAGGTGGAGCGCACGATCCGCGCAATCCGTCTTGCCTTCAAAGCAAAGGACGCTCATACGGACGACCCGTACTACGCCGACCTTGCCGCCCGCGCCGTGGATATGCTGCGGCGAATGGCAGCTTACGAAACGAAAGGAGCAGCGAATGACTGAAAACCCGCGCATGAACGCAAAAGAGGAAGCCCGCCGCCCGGACTGCGTGACAGAGGTACGCATGGGCAACACCGTACTCGTGGTGTCCGGCTACTTCAAGAAGGACGCTGCCGCCACCGCAGCCGACAAGATGATGAAGGTGCTGGAAGCGGAGGCCGCCGCCAATGCCCGCACCGCTTCCGCTTCGTGATAAGCCCGGCTGTAAAAATCGTCATTTTGACGGGCGATAAAGCAGCAAATTTTGCTTCTACCCGCTATACAGACAGCCGCCCACTGTGGTATGATGTTCATACGGAATAGCGGGGCGGCTGTCGGAAATGGAGGATTTATGTTAAGACAAGCCACCCAAAAGACCCCTATCACAGCCCTTTACGCAAGATTGAGCAAGGACGATGAACAGCAAGGCGAGAGCCTGTCCATTGAGAACCAAAAACGCATCCTTGAAACCTACGCACGGGATAATGGATTTTTGAACTGCCGCTTTTTCGTGGACGACGGCTGGAGTGGCGCGAATTTCCAAAGACCCGGCTTCATGGAGATGATGGACTGCGTGGAAAACGGAGAGGTCAAGTGCGTGATCACCAAAGACCTTTCGAGAATGGGCAGAAACTACTTGCAGGTCGGCATGTTCACCGAGATCACCTTCCCCAAGAAGGGCGTGCGCTTCATCGCCATCAATGACGGCGTGGACAGCGCACAGGGCGACAACGACTTAACGCCGCTGAAAAATCTTTTTAACGAATGGATGGTGAGAGATACGAGCAGGAAAATCAAGGCGGTTTTCAGAAGCAAGGGCATGAGCGGCAAGCCCCTGACCAGCCAGCCCGTCTACGGCTACCTCAAGGGCGGGGACGGACGCTTTATCATCGACGAGGAAGCCGCCCCCGTGGTACGGCAGATATACAGCCTGTGCCTTGCGGGGAACGGCCCCACCAAGATCGCCCGCGTCCTCACCGAGCAGGAGATCCCCACGCCGGGGACGCTGGAATACCGCAGGACGGGCAGCACCCGCCGCTACTACCCCGATTACCCGTACAAATGGGCGACCAACACGATTGTCCATATCCTTGAACGCAAGGAGTATTTAGGGCATACGGTGAACTTCAAGACCGAGAAAATCTCTTACAAAGTGAAGTCCAGCGTAGAAAACCCGGAGGAAAAGCAAGCGGTATTCGAGAACACCCACGAGCCTATCATCGACCCTGCCACATGGGAGCGAGTGCAGGAGCTTCGCAAGCAGCGCAAACGCCCCAACCGCCCCAACCGCTACGATGAAGTGGGACTGTTCTCCGGCATATTGTTCTGCGCCGACTGCGGCAGCGTCCTTTACCAGCAGCGGTATGAGAACAAGACCCGCAAGCAGGACTGCTATATCTGCGGCAACTACAAACGGCGCGTCAAGAGCTGCACGGCGCACTTTATCCGCACCGACCTTATGACGGCGGGCGTGACGGCGAATCTCAGTAAGATCACCGCCTACGCCGCCAAGCACGAAAAGCAGTTTATGAAGCTACTGATCGAGCAGAACGAGGACGGCGGCAAGCGCAGAAACGCAGCCCGGAAAAAGGAACTGGACGCAGCCGAGAAGCGCATAGCCGAGTTATCCGCCATCTTCAAGCGGCTGTATGAGGACAGCGTGACCGGGCGCATCTCCGACGAGCGTTTTGCGGAGCTGTCTGCCGACTATGAAGCCGAGCAGCGGCAGCTTAAAGAGAGAGCCGCCGAACTGCAAGGGGAGCTTTCCAAGGCGCAGGAGGCTACGGTCAACGCCGGGAAGTTTATGAACATCGTCCGCAAATACACCAGCTTTGAGGAGCTGACCCCCACCCTGCTGCGGGAGTTTATTGAAAAAATCGTCGTGCATGAGTGCAGCTATGACGAGAACAAAAGCCGCAGGCAGGAAATCGAGATATACTATTCTTTCGTCGGCAAGGTGGACTTGCCCGACGAATAAGCCCGACCTGTCCGGCGCAGTGCGCAAGCGCCGGACGGGAACGGCAAAAATTTTTACACTTCTATTGCTTCCTTATCACACATCAGCAAAGTCGCAGGGCGCAAAACAATTCGTTGCCGGTGCGGGCGTCGCCCTGATCGGCACGACGCTGATTCCGCTGCTGACCGGGCTTTTCGGCGGCTGACAGATGGCGGGCATCTACGCAATTTGGCGTGAGAGGAGGTGGTTATTTTGAATTTTCTTTGGGATAAGGTTACGGAGTGGCTCAAGGAACTGCTCATCGGCAGCATTATGAGCAATCTCACAGGGCTGTTTGACAATGTGAATCGGCAGGTGGCGGGCATTGCGGACAACGTAGGCGCAACGCCGCAGGCGTGGAACGGCGGCGTATTCGGCATGATTCGAAACCTGAGCGACAATGTGATTCTCCCGATTGCGGGCGTGATTCTCGCGCTGGTAGCGACGCTGGAGCTGATTCAGATGATCGTTGACCGCAATAACATGCACGACATGGACACGTTCATGCTGGCAAAATGGGTGTTCAAGACGGCGTGCGCGGTGGTCATTGTGACCAACACATGGAACATCGTGATGGCGGTGTTCGACGTGGCGCAGAGCGTGGTCAGCCGTGCGTCGGGGCTGGTGATTGCCGATACGGATATCCGCATCGACAGCGTCATCGTTGGGCTTGAAGCGAAGCTGGCGGAGATGGAGCTGGGCGCGCTGTTCGGGTTATGGATGCAGAGCATGTTTGTCGGCTTTACGATGTGGGCGCTGGCGATCTGCATTTTCATCATCACCTATGGACGCATGATTGAGATTTACCTTGTAACCTCGGTTGCGCCCATCCCGATGGCGACGATGGCGAACCGCGAATGGGGACAGATGGGGCAGAACTATCTGCGAAGCCTTTTTGCGCTGGGTTTTCAGGCGTTTCTCATCATCATCTGCGTGGCGATTTATGCCATACTGGTGCGCGGCATTGCGGTGGAGAGCGACGTATCTACGGCGATTTGGACATGCATGGGGTACACGGTGCTGCTGTGCTTTACGCTGTTTAAGACAAGCAGTCTGGCGCGGAGCATTTTCCATGCTCACTGATTTTAGACGAAGGAGGATGAATGTGGCATACGTTCCCATTCCGAAAGACCTGACGAAAGTCAGGCAGAAACTGATTCTGAACCTGACAAAGCGGCAGGTTATCTGTTTTTCCGGCGGGGCGCTCATCGGCGTACCGCTTTTCTTTTTGACGAAAAACGCGCTGCCCGGCAGCATGGCGACGTTTCTTATGATCTTTGCCATGATGCCGTTTTTCGCGCTTGGCCTGTATGAAAAGAACGGCGAACCGCTGGAAGCCGTGCTGCGGCACATCATCGAGAGCCGCTATCTGCGCCCGAGACGCAGAATCTATCAGACCCAGAACATCTATGCGCTGCTGGAAAAGCAGGCGCAGCTTGAAAACGAGGTGAAAGCCATTGCTCAAGGCAAAAAACAGAAAGCTCACAGGAAGCGAAAAGCGGCAGATTAAGGCGGTCATCCGCCGCGCGCGGAGCGGGCACGGAAACCGCGTCAGCGCGCAGCAGACGATCCCCTATCAGCGGATGTACCCGGACGGCGTCTGCCGGGTGGACGTGAACCGCTACAACAAGACGATCCAGTTTCAGGACATCAATTATCAGCTCTCCGAAAACGAGGACAAGGACGCGATCTTTGGAAGCTGGTGCGAGTTCATCAACTACTTTGACAGCTCGGTTTCCTTCGAGTTTTCGTTTCTCAATCTGGAAAACGGACAGAGCGGAGGAGACGACCGCATTGAGATGACCGCGCGGCAGGATGATTTTGACGGCATCCGCGAGGAATATGCGCAGATGCTCCAAAACCAGCTTGCGCGGGGCAACAACGGCCTGCGCAAGACGAAATACCTGACGTTCACCATCGAGGCGGACAGTGTGCGCAACGCAAAGCCGCGGCTGGAACGCATCGAGGCGGAGCTGCTGGGCAATTTCAAGCGGATGGGCGTTCATGCGCAGGCGCTGGACGGCAAAGCGCGGCTGGCGCTGCTGCACGGCATCTTCCACATGGACACGAAAGAGCCGTTCGCGTTTGACTGGGACTGGCTCGCGCCATCCGGACTGTCTACGCGGGACTTCATCGCGCCCGCCTCGTTCGAGTTCCCGGACGGGCGCACGTTCAGAATCGGGGAGAAATTTTGCAGCGCGTCGTTCTTGCAGATTACCGCCGCCGACCTGTCCGACCGTGCGCTGGAAGCGTTTCTGGCGGTGGACAGCAGCCTGATCGTGTCCATGCACATCCGCGCCATCGACCAGACGGAAGCCGTGAAGATGGTCAAGCGCAAGATCACCGAGCTGGACAGGACGAAGATCGAGGAGCAAAAGCGCGCAGTGCGTTCCGGCTACGACATGGATATCCTGCCCAGCGACCTGACGACGCTGGACGCGGGCGCAAAGGACATGCTCAAAAGCCTGCAAAACCACAACGAACGCATGCTGATGCTGACGTTTATTCTGGTCAACGCGGCGGACACGAAGCGCAAGCTCAAGGCGGATGTGCAGCAGTGCCGGAGCATCGCGCAGACGATGAACTGTTCGCTGGTGACGCTGGATTTCCAGCAGGAGCGGGCGATGCAGGCGGCGCTTCCGTTGGGCGTGAATCCGATTCGCATCGAGCGCGGGCTGACGACCAGCGCGCTGGGCATTTTCATTCCGTTTACGACGCAGGAGCTGTTTCAAAAAAGCGAAGGCGCGCTGTATTACGGCGTGAATTCGCTGTCCCACAACATGATTCTGGTGGATCGCAAGCTGCTGAGCAACCCGAACGGACTGATTCTGGGTACGCCGGGCAGCGGCAAGTCGTTTGCGGCGAAGCGGGAAATGGTCAACGTGTTTCTGGTGACGGACGACGACATCATCATCTGCGACCCGGAAGCGGAGTATGCGCCGCTGGTCAGGCGGCTGCACGGGCAGATCATCCGCATTTCGCCCGTCGGCAGCGACTACATCAATCCGCTGGATATCAACATGAATTACGCGGATGAGGAAGACCCCGTGACGCTGAAATCCGACTTTGTGCTGTCGATGTGCGAGCTGATCGTCGGCGGCAAGGAAGGCTTGCAGCCGATTGAAAAGACGGTCATCGACCGGTGTGTCCGTTCGGTGTATCAGGCGTATTTCGCCGACCCGAAGCCGGAAACCATGCCGATTCTGGAGGATCTGTACGTCGAGCTGAAGATTCAGCCCGAACCCGAAGCCCAGAGGATTGCGACGGCGCTTGAAATCTATGTGCATGGCAGCCTGAACCTGTTCAACCATCGCACGAACGTGAACCTGAAGAACCGACTGGTCTGCTACGACATCAAGGGGCTGGGCAAGCAGCTCAAAAAGCTGGGGATGCTCATTGTGCAGGATCAGGTCTGGAACAGGGTGACGATCAACCGGGCGCAGAAGAAATCGACCCGGTATTACATGGATGAGTTTCATTTGCTGCTGAAAGAGCCGCAGACGGCGGCGTACTCCGTGGAGATTTGGAAGCGTTTTCGAAAATGGGGCGGCATCCCGACGGCGATTACGCAGAACCTGAAAGATCTGCTGGCGAGCGCGGAAATCGAAAACATCTTTGAAAACAGCGACTTTATCCTGATGCTCAATCAGGCGCCGGGCGACCGTGAGATTCTGGCGAAAAAGCTGGGCATTTCCGCGCGTCAGCTCTCCTATGTGAAGCAGTCCGGCGCGGGCGAGGGACTGCTGCTCTACGGCGATACGATCCTGCCTTTTGTGGATCGCTTTCCGCAGGACACGGAGCTTTACCGGCTGATGACGACCCGCTTGAATGAAACGGCGTGTCAGGAGGAGGAAAACGGATGATGGAAATTCTGGCGACGGTGCTGGGCGTTTGCTTTGTGGCGCTGGTGATGTTGTCCCTGTGCAGGGCGGCGGCGCGGGCGGACGCGATGGCGCAGCACGACTGGCGGGTGTTTTGCGATGAGAAAGCGCGAAAGGCTCGCGGGCAGTAAGGCGTACCGCCTGCGTTTCGAGGCGGAAAAGTCCAAGCCGCTCTTTAAGCTGCGGCACACGGAAAGCGCGGCGGACGCGCTTTCCGACCTGCTGGCAAACGCGGTGCTTCCCGCGGACGAAACGGAAGAAGAAGAAAACGTCGGGGTGCAGGCGGTGCGGACGGGCGGGCAGGGCGCGGAATCCAGCGTGCGGCGGATGTCCAAGCAGCGGCAGAAAAAGCAGATTCAGCGGCAGTACGCGGCGGCACAGACCGGGCGGCAGGCGGAAGGGATCGTCGTGCAGGGCGCGGGCGAAGCCGTGTTCACGCCCGTTCAAAGGACGGAGCGGAAAATCGAGGTGTTCATCCGGAAAAATCGGGGAAAGCTGGTCATCCTGCTCCTTGCGGTGATGATGACGTATATGCTCAGCAGCCTGTCCGGGTGTATGCCGATTGCGCAGTCGCTGCTCGAATCGCTGGTCATCGGCACGTATCCCGCCGAGGAGGATGACCTGGTTGCCGCTGAACGGGCGTATTGCGAGATGGAGGACGCGCTGCAAGACGAGCTGGACAGGTACGGCGAGATTCATCCCGGCTACGACGAGGTGCAGGTGGAGCAGATGGAAATCTGGCACGACCCGTATGTGCTGCTGGCGCTGGTCAGCGCGCGCATCGGCGGGGAGTGGACGGTGGACACGGCGATGCCGACATTGGAGCTGCTGTTTGAGCAGCAGTATAAGCTGACAACCTCGGTCGAGAAGGAAACGCGATACCGCACGGAATGGAAGAAGGAATATAAGCAGGTGGAAGACCCCAAAACGGGCGAGATGAAATGGCGGGAGAACTGGGTACAAATCGAAGTGGCATACACCTATACGATCTGCAAGGTGAAGCTGGTCAACAACATGCTCTCTCATCTGCCGTTCATGGTGCTGAGCCGGGAAAAGGTCGGCATGTACGCGCTGTATATGGCGACGCTGGGCAATTATCCGGATTTGTTCGCGGGCAAGCCGCACGCATCGCAGCTCAAAGAGCCGATGGAATACGAAGTCCCGGAGGCATACAAGCAGGCTGACCCCAAGTTTGCCAAGCTCATCGAGGCAGGCGAACGGTATATCGGCTATCCCTACGTCTGGGGCGGCGACAGCCCGGAAACGTCGTTTGACTGTTCGGGCTTCATTTCGTGGATATTCAAAGAGTCGGGCGTGCGGGACGTCGGCAGGCTGGGCGCGACGAGCTTATACGGCGTGTGTACGCCGATTGAGCCGGAAGAAGCGCGTCCGGGCGACCTGATTTTCTTTCAGGGCACGCTGGGCGACGGCGTGGCGGGCAACGACGGCATTACGCACGTCGCGCTGTATGTGGGAGACGGGTACATTTTGAACTGCGGCAATCCGATCTCGTATGCGGATTTGAGCCGCGCCTATTGGCAGAAACATTTTTATGGATTCGGGAGGATGTACGAATAAAGCATGGCAAAGAAGATGAACTGGCGCGCGGATTTGCAGAAGATTCGCAACAACCGAGAAAAGGCGGACAACGCCGCCAAGCGCGCTGAGGAAAAGGCGAAGAAGCTGGCACAGCGGCAGGAGGAAGCGGAGAACATGGGCATCCTCTATGTCGTGCGCAGTATGCGGCTGACCCCGGAGGAGCTGGAAGATTTTCTGGCGGGCAAGCCGCCGCAGGACAAAGAGGAAGAACAGGAGGAACAGCAGGACGATGAATCTTTTGAAGAATAAGATGGGGATGCGCGTTTTGACGCTGGCACTCTGCGCGGCGCTGGGCGGATCGGTGCTGGCGGTCAAGGCGGAAAGCGTGGCGGGCGAAACGGTCGTACAGGAAGCGGCAGAACCCGATGGGCAGACGGAAACGGGAGAAGCGGCGGAAGAATCCACGGCGCAGCCCACAGACGAACCGACGGCTGAACCCTCGAACGAGCCTACGACAGAGCCGACAGACGAACCGACTGCCGAGCCAACCGAACAGCCGACGACTGAGCCCACGGACGAACCGACGGCTGAACCTTCGGCTGAACCTACGACAGAGCCGACGCAGCAGCCTGCGACCGAACCGACCGCCGAGCCGATGCCGGAGGGCGCGTACAAAATCACGGTTGTGTCCCCGGCAAAGTGGCAGAAGGACAAGGCGACGGCGAAAATCAACATCGTGGATGTGAACGGCACGGGCTGGGCGAACATCCGAATCGTCGTGGCGACGGAAAACGGCTGGCAGACCGTCGTAGACGGCGACGATCAGAGTGCAAGTTATTCGGTGGAGCTGCGGGAAAACGCGATGATCCATGTGTCCATTACCGACCATGCGGGCAATGTGCAGGCGAAAAGCGAAGCGATTTCCTGCTTTGACAGCACGCCGCCGACCGTCAAGGCAGGCGTGAGCGGCGAGGTGATCTGCATCGAAGCGACCGATTCCACCTCCGGCGTGGCGGCGGTGTACGTCAACGGGCATAAGCTCAAATATAGCGGAACGACGCTGGACGCGAACATCCGGGCATATGCAGACGGCAGGCAGCAGATTGCCATTTACGCCGTCGATCTGGCGGGCAACGTGTCGCAGAAAGTATATGTGAAGAATCCCTTCTACGGCAGGGATGACAGCGGTTCGAGCGGCAATGACAGCAAGCCTTCCGCGACAAAGAAACCGTCCTCCGGCGGCGCAAAGACCACGCCGAAGCCGACCGCAACGCCGATGCCCACGGACGTTCCGCAGGCGACCATGCAGCCGCAGACGACAGCATCCCCGGATATCGACGCGCTCTATGCGCTGCTGGCACAGCTTGCGGGCGGTGCGGAAACGGGCGAGCCGACCGAGGGCAAGCCCTTTTCGATGGGCGGCAACATGAAAACGGTAGATTTGCTGTATTCCAAGGCGACGAACAAGCAGTTCATCACGGTGCAGACGCGCAAGGGCGAAACGTATTACCTCGTGATCGACTACGACAAGCCGCTGGACAAGGACGGCGAGCAGTACGAAACCTATTTCCTCAACCTTGTGGATGACCGCGACCTTTTCGGTGTGGTGAGCAAGGATGAACAGCCCACGCCCGAACCCACGGCAACGCCTACGCCGAAGCCGACCGCCGAACCTAAGCCGGAAGCGGAGAAAACGACCGATTCGACGGCGATGATGGCGCTCGTGCTGTTGGTGGTGTTGATTGCGGGCGGCGCTGCGGCGTTCGTCTTGCTGGGGAAGAAGAGAGACGCACAGCCGCGCTACAACACGGAGCTCGATGATGATGACGACGAGGAGGAAATCGGGGAGGATAACGAGGAGAAATAAAAAATAAAGAAAGAGGGATATTTTGATTGAGAAACGTACATAATTCTGTTATAATAATGTACAAGAAAAGAGAGGAGGAAGGAATATGCCGCAGATTAGACCTATTACGGATTTGCGTAACACCAATGAAATTTCAGATATTTGTCACGCTAAGCGAGAACCGGTGTTTATCACAAAAAATGGGTATGGTGATCTCGTTGTGATGAGTATCGAAGCCTATGAGGAAATGGTAGAGCGCATGGCGATGAATGGTGCGATTTATGATGCTGAAATGGAATTTGCTTTAAGTGGTGAAACGCACGAGGCTCGGAGCGCGCTGAAACAGTTGAGGAGGAAGCACCTTGGATAAATACAGCGTGCAGTTGATGAATCGAGCATTGCAGGATCTTGACGAGATATATGCTTATATTGTCAGCGAATTGTCTGCGCCGACGGCAGCAGAAAACCTGATTGATCGTATTGAACAAGCGATTTTGAGCCTTGAAGATACGCCTAAGCGGGGTTCTGTGCGCCGAACAGGTGTTTTTACAGACAGGGAATATCGACAACTGTTTGTCAAAAACTACACGATTGTTTATCGCGTCGAGGAAGAAAATAAAAGGGTGTTAATCGTAACTGTTCGATATACACCGAGTTGCTTTTGAGAAGTAAGCAGTCTGAAAAAGGGCTGCTTTTTTTTTCGCCTGAAAAGGGGGATGAATTGCGATACTTCACGAACAGCCCGTTCGAGCGGCTGATGATGGAAAAGCCGTGCGGACAGAGCAAAGCGGCGGATGCGGCATGGCGGGAATATGAGGACGACGAAAGGAAGAAACGGAGATGTGCCGAGGGGCGGATGCGCGAGCGTCCGCCTTCTTCTATGTCCAAACGGGATTCGTGTGGATAAGCTGTGGACATCCATGTTGAAAACCCGGCGAAACCTGTTGACGGATTGGGGATAACTGGCGAAAAACGGTTTTCCCAAAAAGAAAAGGAGGGATGTCTTTGGAATGGACGGCGGAACGAAATCCGGATAGGGAGTATAACTTCCGAATCCGGGAATTGGGTGCCGGAAGGTTTGCGGTTGTATCGGACAGCGAACGTTTCGGCGCAGATCAGGTGGTTTTTGAGAGCTTTCGGCGCGGCGAGTGCGTGGACTATGTGACGCAGCGCCGCGATTCGGGCAAGTGGAATTATTACGTCATCGAGGATTTATCTTCGTGGATTCGAGGGTCGGAAAATCCAAGTCCGCTGGAACGCTTTGACCGGTTCGATCAGGCGAAGCAGCGCTTTTGCGAACTGCGAGGCCGGCAGGAAAACGACGACATCACCGACAAGCCGCATCTGACGATGGGCGTCGGCTGGGTCGGCGGGTTTGATCTGGACGTGCTGCATGTGCGGCGCGGAAAAAACGTGCTGTGCGATGATTTCACGCGAAGCAGCTTTGCGAATACGAACTGCGTTGCGCTGGCGATGATCGAAAAGATCGTGAAGGAAATCGGCGTGGACGCGGTGCGGGTCTTTCCGCAGAATCACGGTAACCTGATGAAACCGACGGATATTTCGCTGCGCTTATGGAGAAATCTGTATTTCCATTCAGAGCGTCTGCGGATTGCGGACAGGCTCAAAGCCAAACGAGATACGATGACGGCGACGAAACGGAAAGACATACAGGAGCGATGAAATGCCCAAAATTGACGATTATGTACAGCTTGCCGCGCAGACCGCACGCGAGATCTCCGCCGACGGGGAAACGTGGCGCTCGTTTCTGCAAACGGCTTCCACCCTGTACAAATATGGTTTTTACGACCAGATGATGATCTACGCCCAGCGCCCGGACGCGACCGCCTGCGCGTCGTTTGAGCTGTGGACGAATACCATGCGGCGCTATGTCCGGCATGGCGCAAAAGGCATCGCGCTGCTGGATATGACCGGCGACGTGCCTCGTTATCATTACGTCTTTGATGCTGCCGATACGGGGATGCGAAAAGATTCCCGTTCTCCGTTTGTATGGGCGGTAAATGAGGAAAACAGCGCGGTTATCGGTACGATGCTGGAAAAAGAATATGAGGTTTCCGCCAATCGTGGGCTTGCGGGACAGCTCGAAGAAATCGCCATGCAGAAAGCGATGGATTACTGGCAGGAGCATCAGGACGAGCTGCGCGACATCGTTGACGGTTCACTCCTCATGGAGTATGATGAACTCAACCTCGAACTGGCTTTCCGAAATACGGCGACGACGGGCGTTCAGTATATGCTCCTCAGCCGCTGCGGACTGGCGGAAGAACATCGGTTCGAGCCGGAAGATTTCACGACCATCCTTGAATGGAACACACCGAGAGCGCTCAGCGCGCTGGGCACGGCGGTCAGCGAAATCTCCGAGGAAGTATTGAGAAGCATCGAGCGGGAAGCGCGGAGCGTTGAAAGGAGCAGGCCATATGCTGAATTACAAAACGGTGAACGGTTATCAGATTCCCGACCTGAAAATCCCGGACGGGCAGGCGACGCTGGGCAGATACGGCAGGATGCGCAAGGCGTATCTGAAGGCGCACAGAAAGATGACGTTCAACAGCCTGCTGCTGACGGGCGAACTGACGGCGCATCTGGCGGAAATCGACCGGACGGCGGGCGAGCGGGTGAACCGCATGGTCAGCGAGATGGCGGCGGCGCAGGGCGTGAACGAAGCGCTGAAGGAACGCGACCCGATGGCGTGGGTCGGCGCGATGAACAGCCTGAAAGCGCAGGCAGAGGAAATCGTACTGACCGAGCTGGTGTACGCTTAAATCCGGGACAGACGAGCCTTTTTGAAACGATAACCGAATATGGCGAGGGAGCGGATGACCGAGCGGTTTCCGCTCCTTCTTTTATATCCAAAGCGCTTGATACGGCGCTGCGGTTCGGCGGAAATGGCGAGGATACCCGCATGGAGCTGGCGTTTGATGCGATGATCGGCAAAACGAACGAGGAAATCGCGCTGCGAATGAAGACCCTTTACCACGACGGCAGCGGCTTTGAATTGGACGGGCGGCGTTTTTCGGTCTGGTTCGACCCAAGCGGAATCCAAATGGCCGCCGGAGATCGTGCGCGGTATGCCAACAATGCGCAGGTCATATCGTGGACGGATGCCGCAAAGCGCGTCGGCGCGCTGATTGAAGCCGGGCAATTCGGCACACAGCTCGAAAACGTGGAAGCCCCCGGAACCATTCGACGGAAGGTCGCCGAGCGGCTGATCTATATGTACCGCGACAGCGCCGCAAGAGAAAACGGGGATCTCTCCCTGATGACAGATACGCCGCTGATTTTCCCGGATTGCGTCAATCATCTTTCCGAGAAAATGGAGCAGCCCGAATTTCTGCACGGGTTGATCCGGCAGATGGAGGTCTTTGCGGATGCGGTCACGATGCAGCCCGATCTGATGCGCTTTCGTTTTCTTCTGCCGAAGGACATTCTCCCCCGTCTCAGGGATTTGGCATTGGCGCGGAAGGAGCTGCCCGAAGGCGAGATGCTGCTGCCCGATGTTCGCGGCTTTATGACGCAGGATGAAATCGACGCGGTGCTGACCCAAAGCGCTCCGATTGCGGGCGCGGGCAGCCGAATTTACCAGTTCTTTTCAGCACCTCACAGCACCAATGAAAAACTGGAATTTCTGAAAAACGAGTACGGGATAGGCGGGAAAATGCCCGGCGTATCGGGTGAACGCGGGAGTTCGGAAAGCCACGACGCAAAGGGGATTCAGCTCAGGAAAAGCAACTGTCCCGACATGCTGCTGAAATGGAATCAGGTTGCCGAACGGATTGACAGGCTTATTCACGATGGGCATTATTTGAAATCCGACGCGCCAGACCGAATAGAGCCGGAAATCAGCTTTACGCCGGATGTGGAAGCGTATAAAAGGCTGAAGGATGAACATCCCCGGCGGCTGGTCGGCGTAAGAGTGGACGATACATTGCTCTTTTACGAAGATGACGCTAAAATTGCCGCACCGCTGATGGACACAAGGCTGTTTGAGCGGGATATCCCCGGCATGGGGACGATATCGGTTACGGGGATGCCCTTCGGACGGTGGAGCGTTGCGGCAAAAGCGATGACGGAAAACGGACACGGCATCTACTTTGCCGAGCCTGCCGAACAAGGCGGATATGAAGTCGTCAAGGAGCTGGACGGCAGGCGGGATGAGCCGTCCTATCAGGTAGGCGATACGGTCTATCTGGGCAATACGGCGTTCCTCATCGAAGAAATTACAGATACGCACGTAAATTTGCGCGACCCGACGCTGCTTTATCCGATTTCAAGGGTGGAGCGGCGGGACACGTTTGAGCAGATGCTTGCCGAAGATACGCGAAACGATGAACTGTTTTACAAGCAGACGGATGCAATGCCTGCGGAATCTGAGAATTTCGTACTGACAGAGGAAGCGCCGAGTGATCCAGCGCCGCAACAACCGCAGGAAGAGATTAGGCTGCACAACCTCGTTATTGACCTGACGGGGCAGGAAACGGAGCGCAAAGAAGCCGAGCCGTACAAAGCGCAGAACTTCCGCATCACGGATGACCATCTGGGCGAAGGCGGCGCAAAGAAGAAGTATGCGTTCAACATTGCCGCCATCCAAACGCTCAAGCAGATTGAAGCCGAGGGCAGGCAGGCAACGCCGCAGGAACAGGAAACGCTCTCCAAATACGTCGGCTGGGGTGGTCTGCCGCAGGCATTCGACGCCGAAAACGCGAGCTGGCAAAAGGAATATCAGCAGCTCAAAAGCCTTTTGACGGACGAGGAATATGCGGCGGCGCGCGGCTCCACCCTGAACGCCCACTATACCAGCCCCGTCGTTATCAGGGCGATGTATGAAGCCTTGGACAGCATGGGCTTTCAGGACGGAAACGTGCTTGAACCCGCCTGCGGCGTGGGCAACTTCTTCGGTATGCTGCCGGAAAGCATGAGCCAAAGCCGGCTGTACGGCGTGGAGCTGGACAGCATCACGGGACGTATGGCGCGGCAGCTCTATCCCGATGCGAGAATCGAGATCACGGGCTTTGAAAAGACGAACCGCAAAGACTTTTTTGATGTCGCCGTCGGCAATGTGCCTTTTGGCAATTACAAGGTGGCGGACAGGGCGTTCGACAAGTACGGGTTTCTGATTCACGATTATTTCCTTGCCAAAACGCTGGAACAGGTGCGTCCGGGCGGCGTGATCGCGTTCATCACGTCCAAGGGCACAATGGACAAGGCTTCCCCTGATGTGCGCCGATACATCGCGCAGAGAGCTGAATTGCTCGGAGCCATCCGTCTGCCGAACAACGCTTTCAAAGCCAACGCCGGAACGGAAGTCACATCGGATATTCTCTTTCTTCAAAAGAGGGAACATCCCATCGACATAGAGCCGGATTGGATCCACCTGGGGCAGACGGCGGACGGCATCCCCATCAACAGCTACTTTGTCGCTCATCCCGACATGATGCTGGGCAGGATGCAATGGGACAAAAGCATGTACGGAAACGAGAAGGAAACTACATGCGAACCGATTCCCGGCGCAGACCTCGCGCAGCAGCTCCATGCGGCGGTGCGGAACATCGACGGGGAATATAAAAGGATTGAAATATCCGAAATGGATATGAACAGCGAGCGAACCATTCCGGCTGATCCCGATGTGCGCAATTTCTCGTATGCGCTCGTAGATGGTCAGGTTTACTACCGCGAAAATTCGGTGATGACCCGCCCCGTACTCAATCAGACGACGCAGGAGCGTATCAAGGGGATGATTGAGCTGCGGGATTGTGTGCGAAAATTGATTGATTTGCAGCTTACGGACGGCAGCGACGCGGAGATCAGGGCACAGCAGGCAGAATTGGGTCGGCTGTATGATGCGTTCAGCGCCGAATACGGGATCATCAACGGCAAAGCCAACGGGCGGGCGTTTGAAGGCGATTCTTCATACTACTTGCTTTGCTCGCTTGAAATATTGGATGAAGACAGGAAGCTCAAACGCAAGGCGGATATTTTCAGCAAACGAACGATCCGGCGGAGGAAACCGGTTACGCAGGTGGATACGGCGAGCGAAGCGCTTGCGGTATCCATTGGTGAGCGGGCGAAGGTTGATCTGCCGTTTATGGCACGGCTGACGGGCAAAGCGGAGGATGAAATCGTTGCGGACTTGCAGGGCGTGATCTTCCTTGACCCGCTGGAACAGACGTGGCAGACGGCGGATGAATATCTGTCCGGCAATGTGCGTGCCAAGCTGCGCGTGGCGCAGACGGCGGCGGAAAGCGACTCGTCCTTTGCCGTCAACGTTGAGGCGCTCCAGGCGGCACAGCCCAAGGATTTGGACGCATCCGAAATCGACGTGCGGCTCGGTACGACATGGGTGGACAAGGCGTACATTCAGCGCTTTATGATCGAGCTGCTGGGAATTCCCTATTACGAACAGCGGCGAATCCACGTGAATTACGCGCCGCAAACGGCGGAGTGGTCGATAGACGGCAAGAGCCTTCTGTCGGAGAACGTGAATAACCATATGAAATACGGCACCAGACGTGCGCCTGCGCTCAAAATTCTGGAAGACACGCTCAACCTGCGGGATACGCGCGTATACGATGTTGTGCAGGATGAAAACGGACGGGAAAAGCGGGAACTGAATCAGAAGGAAACGACGATTGCCCAGCAGAAGCAGCAGGCGATCAAGGACGCTTTTCACGACTGGGTATGGAAAGACCCGACCCGTCGGCATGAGCTGGTGACGCGCTATAACGAGCTGTTCAACTCGACCCGGCCGCGCGAATACGACGGATCTCATATCGTGTTTGACGGGATGAATCCGGAAATTACGCTGCGGGAACATCAGCGAACGGCGATTGCCCATGTGTTGTACGGCGGGAATACGCTGCTTGCACACCAGGTTGGCGCGGGCAAGACCTTCGAGATGGTGGCGGCGGCGATGGAAAGCAAGCGATTGGGACTTTGCCAGAAGTCGATGTTCGTTGTGCCCAATCACCTGACGGAACAATGGGCGAGCGAGTTTTTGAGGCTCTATCCCAGCGCGAACATTTTGGTGACGACCAAAAAAGACTTTGAAAAAGCCAAACGCAAGCAGTTCTGTGCGCGCATTGCGACGGGCGATTATGACGCGGTGATTATCGGGCACAGCCAGTTTGAAAAGATTCCGATTTCGCAGGAGCGTCAGGAGCGGCTGCTGCGCGAGCAGATTGACGAGATCGCGGCGGGCATCGAGGAGATGGAGCGGGAGAATGGCGAGCGTTTTACCATCAAGCGCATGGAAGCGACGCGCAAATCGCTGGAAGCAAGGCTGGAAAAGTTGAAGGCTGACGAGAAAAAGGATGACGTCGTGACCTTTGAGGAGCTGGGCGTGGACAGGCTCTTTGTGGATGAGGCGCATGCGTTCAAAAACGGCTTTCTGGCGACCAAAATGCGCAATGTGGCGGGAATTGCGACCAGCGAATCTCAAAAATCGACCGATATGTTTTTGAAATGCCGATATATGGATGAATTGACGGGTGGACGCGGCGTTATTTTCGCGACGGGCACGCCCGTGTCCAATTCCATGACCGAGCTGTATACGATGCAGCGCTATCTGCAATATGGAACGCTGGAAAAAATGGGGCTGATTCATTTTGACGCATGGGCTTCGACGTTCGGCGAAACGGTGACGGCGATTGAGCTTGCGCCGGAGGGCACCGGATACCGCGCACGGACACGCTTTGCGAAGTTCTTTAACCTGCCGGAACTGATGGCGATGTTCAAGGAGGTTGCGGATATTAAAACGGCGGATCAGCTTCATCTGCCTGTGCCGAACGCGCACTATGAGACGATGGCGGTCAAGCCGTCTGTCTATCAGGAGGAGATGGTGGAGGCGCTGTCCGAGCGTGCTTCGAAGGTTCATTCGGGCGCGGTTGACCCGAAGGAGGACAACATGCTCCGGATTACGTCGGATGGACGAAAGCTGGGGCTGGATCAGCGGCTGATGAACCCGCTGCTGCCCGACGAACCGGGCAGTAAAGTCAACGCCTGCATGGAAAACATCCTGCGTATCTACAAAGAAGGGGATGCGCAAAAGCTGACGCAGCTCGTGTTCTGCGACCTGTCCACGCCGCATGGGGACGGTTCGTTTAACGTCTATGACGATATCCGGGACAAACTGGTTGCAAGCGGGATTCCGAAAGAGGAGATTCAGTTCATCCATGACGCGGATACGGAAATCAAAAAGAAGGATTTGTTCGCCAAGGTCAGGAGCGGACAGGTGCGGATTTTATTCGGCAGCACACAAAAACTTGGCGCAGGCACCAATGTTCAGGACAGATTGATCGCCCTGCATGATCTGGATGCGCCATGGCGGCCGGGCGATTTGGAGCAGCGAGCGGGGCGCATTGTGCGGCAGGGCAACATGAATCCGGACGTGCATATATACCGATATGTCACGGAAAAATCATTCGATTCGTACCTCTGGCAGACCATCGAGAACAAGCAGCGCTTTATCAGCCAGATCATGTCCAGCAAATCGCCCGTCCGTGCCTGCGACGATGTGGACGAAACCGCACTCTCTTATGCCGAAATCAAGGCGTTGTGCGCGGGCGACCCGCGTATCAGGGAAAAGATGGATTTGGACATCGAGGTTGCAAAGCTGCGCCTGATGAAAGCGGATTATCAGAGCAATCAGTTCAAACTGGAAGACCAGATTTTGAAGCAGTATCCGGAAGAAATCCGTCAGGCACAGGAACGCGCGAAGGGCTATCGGGCGGATATGGCGCTGCTGGAAGCACATCCGCTGCCCAAGGATGGTTTTGTCGGCATGGCGATCAAGGGAAAGCGGATTGTCGATAAAGAGGCAGCGGGCAAAATGCTTCTGGAAGCCTGCCGGCTTTCGCCGCATGATATGGAGCTGGGCGAATACCGCGGCATGAAAATGACGGTGGATTATGACAGCTATCGGCAGGAGGTCAAGCTCATTCTGCGCGGCGAGATGTCGCATACCGTGACCATGGGAACGGATGTGTACGGCAATCTGACGCGCATCGAGAACGCGCTGGCGAATATGCCGCAAAAATTCGAAAAGGCGGAAGAACGGATTGCCGAACTGGAACGGCAGACGGAACAGGCCAGGGCGGAGCTGGGCAAACCGTTTGCGCAGGAGAAGGAGCTGGAAGCCAAAGCTGCGCGCCTTGCCGAATTGAACGCCGCGCTGAACATTGACGAAAAAAGGAAGGAGCCGATGGAGAAGCGATCGATGAAGGATGTGTTGAAAGCGTATCAGGAGCGGGCAGACGCTCAGAGACAGGGAGAAAAAGGAGGAACAAACGAATGGAACCGATGAAGAATATTCCCGTGTACAGGCATAGCGCCGCCTATGCGGTGGAGCATGGCGAGCTGGAAGCATACAAGACGTCCCGGGTGGCAGGCGTTGCCTGTCGGGATGCGATAGAAAAAGCCGTTGCGAAGCATTACAGAGATAACTGTCTGAACAAAGCGGGAGCCAGAGAGGTCATCGACGAGTTTGGCAAAGAGCGCGTGATGACGGTGCTGGCGATTACGATTCGGGACAAGCTCTACGACGGGCGATTCTCGTCCGCCAATAAAGCATGGGCGCAGGCGTTTCCGATTGAGCCGGACATCGACAGTTGGGGCGGCAACCGAAATTTGACGCTGGTTGTGCGGCAGACGCATCCGGGATTGCTCAATCTGTTCTGCGATCAGGCGAAGGCTTACGAATCGGAAAAGGTTTCGGTGCGGGAGAAGCTGAAGGCAGCAGCGAAAAACGCGCCTGTACCCTCGACGAAAAATGAAATGGAGCGATGAAGCATCGAGCAGCAAAAGAGGGATATTCAAATCAAATTCCGAGTGACGGCAGACGAGCGCGCGCTGCTGGAACGGAAGATGCGGGAAGCGGGCACGACGAACATGGGCGCATACCTGCGGAAGATGGCGCTGGACGGCTACATTCTGCGGCTCGATCTGCCGGAGTTAAAAGAGATGCTTTCCCAGCTTCGCTACATGGGCAACAATGTCAACCAGATTGCCAAAAGAGCGAACGAGGTCGGCGTAATCGACGAGATGGACATTCGCGGCGTGAGCAAAAGACAGGAGCGGATGCTCGAACAGATGGCGCGGCTTTTGGAAAAGCTGAGCGGGCTGAATTGAAACGCGGGAGGAGCGCCGAAACACCGGCAGCTTCTCCCGCGTTTTTTTCGTAGGGCGGCATCCTTGCCAAACAAATGAAGATGAGGTATATATAACGCATAAAGGAGTGCGGATGATATGAAGAAGATGTTCAAGGTTTTGCTTTTTCCGATCTGGCTGGTTCTGGAGGTTGTCGTATTTGTCCTCAAGTTGGTGATGGTGCTTTCTTCGACGGTGCTGGGGATTCTTTTGCGGATTCTCATCCCGATGGCGTTTGTGGCGATGCTGCTGTCTGTCCGAAACGGATTGATGCTGCTGGCGTTTGCATGGCTGATTAGCCCGATTGGTCTGCCGTGGGTGGCAGATCGCGTGGTGTTTGGGCTGGATGATTTGTGCGGCGCGGTGAAGGGGTGGATCAGAGAATAATCGGGATGGAAAGAGCGGAAATGATGTGGTACAATAATGGAAAGAGAATAACAATGTAAGTTTAGTCCTGACGGAATCAGTTAATGTAGAGTAAGACATATTGTATGAAATTCTGTTATATGAGGAGGGCTTGCGTATGACGATGGATGAAAAAATCAAAACCTCCGATGAGCTGGAGTTTGCCGTATTTTGCATTGAAAACGTTGCGGCAAAGCTGGGTGTGGATGCTGAGCGCGTCTATCAGGCGTTTACTGAACAGAGCGACATTCTCAATGGTTACATTGTGCCGGAATATGAAGTGCTGCATACCCAGAGCAGGGAGTATATCGTTGATGATCTCCTTGATGTGATGAAAGAAAGGGGGGTGAAAGTATGACGCTCTATCATGGTTCTTTCTTAGAAATTGCAAAACCGGATTTGGTTCATTCACGCCCTAATGTAGACTTTGGACGTGGCTTCTATGTTACGCCGTTGTATGAACAGGCGGCGAAGTGGTGCGGCAAGTTCAAACGCCGTGGAAAAGACGGTATTATTTCCCGGTATGAATATGATGAAAGCCGGGAAACTGAACTGAAAACACTGAAATTTGATTCCTATTCCGAGGAATGGCTGGTTTTTATTCTGGATTGCCGCAGTGGGAAAGATTCGACGGATTATGACCTTGTTGTGGGCGGTGTTGCCAATGATAAGGTGTTCAATACGGTGGAATTGTTTTTTGACAGGCTGATTGATAAAACGGAGGCTATCAACCGTCTGCGGTACGAAAAACCGAATCTGCAAATATGTTTCCGCACAGAAAAGGCATTGTCTTTGCTGCATTTTGAAGGGAGTGAAACACTGTGACGGCAAATCCAATTTTACTTCAAAAAAAGTACAGTCGTGTTATTGAGTGCTTTGCCAAACGACAGGGACTTTCATTGGATGCGGCGTTGGATTTTTTTTACCATTCCCAGATCTATCAGCTCATCCGTGACGGTGTTTCTGATATGCACTGCATGAGCGATGCGTATCTGGCAGAAGAACTGGAACAGGAATATACTGAGAAAAACGCCGGATGATTGATAGAAATTATGATTTTTTTGAAAACGAAACGACTTGTTTTGCGGAGTCTAATGCCCCAAGATGTGGATACCATCTTTGATTATCGAAACAACGAGGTTTGTTTCCGCTATCAAAAAGGGCAGGCAAAGGATTACGCGGAAATTGTGAAAATGATTGAGCGTCGTCGAGCGGATGTTTTGTCGGTTGAAGCGCCTTTTATGGTTGCCGTTGCGCTAAAAGAAACGAATGAAATAATCGGCGAGATTGTTGTCAAACCAAAGGGTGATACGATTGAACTCGGATATACGTTTTCTTATAGATATCATAGATGTAGATATGCGTTTGAGGCGCTAACGGCACTTATCGCTCAGCTTCATCAAATGGCACCCGATCGAGCGTTTATCAGTTTTGTAGAACCGCAGAATATCGCAAGTATGAGATTGCTTCAGAAACTGGGATATCGGGACATGGGCTATGTTCCGACAATGAAATCACAAATGTTTAGAAAATGGACAAATTAGATGAAGGACGAAGTCGCCTGATAAAATCGGGCGGCTTTTTTGATGAAGAGTTTATTATTCGGCTATATATGGAAATGCTTGTTTTTATGAGTTGTTTCGGAAAGACAGGTGGATTTAGAACACTTTTGCTGGAAAGGAGAGATTGCTTGGCAACAACACGACTGATGTCCCTGCATGTCGGCAAGGGGCAAACTGCTGGGGACGCGGTTAAACGCGCGCTCGGCTACATTAAAGACCCGACGAAAACTGAGAATGGTATATTGGTGACGAGCTATGGCTGTACACCGCAGACGGCAGAAGCGGAGTTCATGCTGATGCGGCGGGAGTATCTGACAATCACGGGGAGAAGACGCGGTAAAGATGACGTGCTTGCCTATCATTTACGGCAGTCTTTTAAGCCGGGAGAGATTACGCCGGAGAAAGCAAATCGGATTAGTTGCGAACTAGCAAAGCGGTTTACACATGGAAATCATGCGTTTATCGTTGCAACTCATAATAATACAAATGCTATTCATTCGCATATTATTTTTTCAGCGGTAAATCTGGATTGTGACCGAAAATTCCGCGACTTTTTAGGGAGCGGACGGGCACTGGGTAGGCTGAGTGATACACTGTGCGTGGAAAATGGGCTGTCGATTATTGAGAAACCGCAGCATACAACACTGACTTATGATAAATGGTTAGGCGACAGAGCAAAGCAATCGCAGCGGGAAGAAATGCGGGCAACTATAGATGGAATCATGCGACAAAAGCCAGAGAGCTTTGATGCGCTTCTTTCCGTGTTGAAGGAAAAAGGCTGGGAAATTAAGCGCGGAAAACGTATGAGCGCTCGTGCGCCGGGACAGGTTCGGTTTAAGCGGCTTGATTCGCTGGGTGAGGAGTATTCAGAAAAGGTACTGCGCGCGGCGTTGGATGAAAAGCTGGAATGGAAACCGAAGGAACGGCGAAAAGGACAAAAGCCTAAGATTGAGCACACAAGCGTAAGTCTGTTGGTCGATGTGCAGGCAAAGCTGCAACAGGGTAAAGGCGGCGGCTATGCGCGGTGGGCGAAGGTGTTTAACGCTAAGCAAATGGCGCAGACGCTGACTTATCTTTCAGAGCATCATATTCAAAACCTTGCAGATTTGGCAGAGAAAACGGAAGCGGCGACTTTACGGCACAGTGATCTACTCAAGAAAGTGAAGAACGAAGAAGCGCGGATGAAGGAAATTACAGAACTGAAAAAGCACGTCCTTGGTTACTTGAGGACGCGCGAAACGTATGCGGCTTATAAAAAGTCCGGCTATGCCAAGAAATTTCTCGTTGAGCATGAACAGGAAATTTTGATTCATCGAGCGGCTAAACAGGCTTTTGATGAGCGAAAACTGACGAAGCTCCCGACTGTTCAAACGCTGCAAACCGAATATGAATCCCTTATGACACAACGGAAAAAGGATTATGCTGAGTATAGAGCGGCGAAGGACGAGATGCGCGAACTGCTGACCGTTCGGGCGAACGTGGAGCGGATTCTGAACGAGCCGATGGAACAAAGAGATGGTGCTGCACAGAAAAAGCAGGAGCGGTAACGGAATTGCACGCAGATTCGGTTCTTTGAAAACAGCGTCTTTTCGCAGAAAGATGCGCAGCCGCAGGACGAAGGAGTGCGCGGAACGGGGGTTTGGGGGTAACGCCACCAACAAGCAGATGCACAAAAGGGTACCGGTGTGCCCTGCTTGCAGGTATGCGATGGGACGGGAAAAAACGAGAAGAAACAGACTTGTTTGAGACCGGCTATGAAAAGTCAAGGGGTTAATCTGAGGTGACAGCCGGGACATAAGGAGTGTTGTCACGGAGAACAGCGAAGATGATGGAGATCATTTTGCGGCAGACATGACCGATTACAGTCAGGAGTTTGGTGAGGGCGTAGACCGCCTTTATGAGGTCATGGAATCAGAAGGGCTGCTGCAGCCGGAATACAAAACACAAGCGTTTAAGTTGAGTGCAACGATTCGAAATGCAAAGACGGATGGTAACTTCTGGGCTGCTCCCCAAGCTACTCCCCAAGCTACTCCCCAAGCTACTTTCCAAGCTGAGCAAACGGTATTTGGGCGTTAACGAGCGAAGCTGTCATAAATTCTGCAAATACGACCTGCTCGTCTATAATATGGACAACTTAAAAATATGAAAAACATTAGTGATAATTCGAGTTTGCAGTTTATCTTAACTCTAATATTGCATCTTAACTTAAAAAGAGTTATAATACGGGAAAAGAGTTAAGACAGGAGGCGAGCACATGAAATATCTTGATAAAGTCCTTGGAATCGAAGTGACTTATGAGAATGTGGAG
>OIXH01001052.1_pt1 | contig 32312 bp, 26 predicted proteins | sample 1587741 | NCBI WGS metagenome assembly OIXH01 (sample SAMEA3888916, study PRJEB22519) | human gut metagenome | biome: human gut; feature: human-associated habitat; material: faeces | place: Denmark | collected 2011 | reverse complement strand
ATTTGGAACAAAATCCCTCGCTGACCGCTCTTGCGATTGAATCAGAGGTTCCCTAGGCTCCGCGCCGCGAAGGCTCCGCCGTGCCGCAGGCAAGCATGACCGTTGCAAAAAACCTGCCGTCCTTCACCGAGAATTCGCAGTCGCCGTGATATTGCTCGGCGATCAGCTTCACCGTCCGAATGCCGAAGCCGTGCATGGTCTTGTCCTTTTTCGTGCTCTTGAGCTCCGGATTGGCCGACAGACTGCCCTCGTCGATGTTGTTTGTAACATAGCAGAAAAGATAATCCTGCTTCATGCAGAGCTTCACGGAGATGCTCGGCGACGAGGCTCGACGGCTTGCCTCGATCGCATTGTCCAGCAGATTGACCAGCAGACTGCAAAGATGCGGCCCCTCAATGGGCAGGTCGGACGGAACGTGGGCGTCGATCTTCATGGCGATCCGCTCGTGCTCCGCTGCCTGCGCCTTGGCCCACAGGATCGAATTGACGAGCTGGTTGCCGCTGTCGATCCGCATGGAGTAGGAATCGGTCAGGTTCGCCAGCTTTTTGAAATATTCCTCCAGATCGGCATACTGTCCGGTTTTCAACAGATGCCAGACGTAGATCTCCTGGTTTTTCTCCTCGTGCCGGAGCCGCCGGAAATCCCGGTAAAGGACAGAGATCTCGTCGTTATGCTGCATCTGAAGCGCATACTGCTGCGCCAACCGTGCCTCCTCAATGGAGGTTTCCAGCAAATGCACCATTTCCATGGAGATGGCGAAGAAAATGACCATTTCAATCAGGAACAGAAGATAAATGGAGACGGAAATATACGGATAAAGCTGCGCTCCCATGAAAAATCGCCCGAGCAGCCGCCCGATGATGAAAAAGAACCAGTCAAATATTGCGCACAGGGCGGCCTCGCGCGGGGTGATGCTCACGGTCTTGCGCGAGAGCTTGAACGCCACAATATAATTGACCGCGAAGGCGGCGAGAATGATGGACTGCGAGATGAGCTGCTCCGGCGGCCCGAAGTCTGTGACGATCTGGATGCTCTCACGCATATAATATACCACATAAGTTGCCATTATTTGGCAGAACTGCATGGTAATCAGCAAATAAGAGCCATACAGAAGGCTCAAATCGCGCTTGTCATTGATGCAAAGACGCCAGAACAGCAGCATGGTCACGGTGTTGGAGAGAATGTAGCGGGGCGTGAAGGTCTGCGCCTGCAGCGCATTGCCAAACCACACCGTCAAGCCGTAGTGCAGCAGGCCCTGCATAAGGCCGGAGCAAAGAAAGAGCGGCAGCCAGCGCATACTGCGCAGAACGGCCCAAAGCGCCTTCCGATTGCGCTTGAGCAGCAAGGCCAGCGCAAGGCAGAGCAAGGAGGATTCAACGGTGTATTTCACGGTTAAAAAAGTATAGTTAAACATAAGCTAAGACTCCACCTCCTCGTCTTCCTTCCTATGCAGCTGCATAAATTGCTGCAAAACCTCCCGATAACGATGCTTGCTGATCGGCAAGGCTCTGCCGTCCTCCAGAAGCACATCCTTTTTCCCAATCGTGAATATGGCGCGGTAATTGACAAGATAGCTTTTGTGGATCCGGATGAAGCCGAACGGCACGAGCAGCTCCTCCGCCGTGGTAATGGTTGCGCGGAGGCGAATGCTGTCCCTTGCGCGCACAACGATCAGCGTCCGGTTGAGGATCTCGACAAAGAGGATTTCGCGCGGCGAAAAACGGTACACCTGATTCCCGTCCTCGAAAATGACCGTCTTTCGCTCGACCTCGCGAAGAGAGAGGAGCACCGCCTGCACCGCGTCGGCGATCTCAGCCTCGAAGCGGTTCTTGCGCAGGAAACGAAGCGGCTTGACCCGAAAGGCGCTGTAGACCATTTCCTCCTTGTTCGACAAAAAAATAATTGCCGCGTTCGGCGCCCGCTCCCGTAAGTGCCGCCCCAGCGTGATCCCGTCCAGCTGCGGCATGTCAATGTCTAAGAAATATGCGTCAAAGGTCTTGCCGGATTCGACCAGCGAGAGGAGCCGCTTGGGGCTTGAGACAAGGGAAACATGCGCCCGGACGCCCTGCCTTTGAAACTCGGCCTGTATTTTCGGAATAAAGATCTGACCGACGAGAGCCTCGTCATCGCAGTATGCGAGCTGCAGTTCCATAATAACGCTCCTTGTTTGCGAGTGGCCGGGTCTGCGCGGCGGCGCAGAAGCCCGCTCTGTGTGCGCAGAATACGGATTGATTTTATACTAGGGAACCTCTGAATAAATCGGCTGCGGCGGTCAGCGGGTCTTTTGCCCCAACTGATCGGTTTGAAAATCTTGAAATACACAAAGTATTCCTGCAATTTCCAAACCTCAATTTGGTACAAAATCCCTCGCTGACCGCTCTTGCAATTTAATCAGAGGTTCCCTAGAATCTGTTAAAAAGCTTGAAAAGCTTTTTATAGCGCCGAAGACGCGTCAGATTCTGCATGAGACGGCGCAGCGTGCATTCGCACGATGCGAGTGTGCGTAGCACACGGGATTCTTGATTAAAACTATGAAATATTTTAATCAAGAATCAGTATTAGTATACCATGCTGCGGCAGCAGAAGCAAGCTGCCTAAAATGGAAACGGAACAAATAAAAAAGAGACGCGATCTCAGATTTCTCTTGCGGCCGGAGCGGCGATCGGATATAATGAAAGCACGGAAAGACCGGCGGACAAGCCACGAGAGCAAGCCGAGTCAAACGACAAGAAGGAGGCGCGGAGAATGCGTGCGACCAAGCGGGAGTATTATCTGAACATTGCCAAGGCCGTCGCCCAGCGCTCGACCTGCCTGCGGCGGCAGTACGGCGCGGTGATCGTGAAGGACGACGTCATCATCGCGACCGGCTACAACGGCTCGGCGCGCGGGGACGAGAACTGCTGCGATGTCGGCGTCTGCTGGCGCGAGGCGCACGGCGTTCCGCACGGGCAGCAGTACGAAAAATGCCTCGCCGTCCATGCCGAGGCCAACGCGATCATCAGCGCCAACGGGCAGGATATGATCGGCTCAACGCTCTATCTTGCCGGGTTTGAGAACGGCAGGCTGATCCACGCCGAGCCGTGCCTGATGTGCAGCCGCATGATCCGCAACGCGCGCATCGAGTGCGTGGTCGGCGCAGAGCCGGAGGAAGTGTGAGGCGCGGAATATATGATGGTGTCGCTCCGCTCCTCGCAATGGCATAATTGGTGGGCTTTTCTGGAAATGAGGACGGTTTCCGAAACGAAAAGTTTCAAATTTGTCGTAGAACGGCGCCGTGAATTCGACAGTTTCAAACAATGGCGCGCTGCTTTGAAAGCCGTTCCGGGATACGAACCGGAGCGCTAAAAACGTCAGGTTTCCGAGGAAACCTGACGTTTTTGCGATTTTTGTGGAACCTCTGATTAAATTGCAAGAGTGGTCAGCGAGGGATTTTGTTCCAAATTAAGGTTTGGAAATCGCAGGAATCCTTTACGTATTTCCAGATTTTCAAACCAATAAGTTGGGGCAAAAGACCCGCTGAGCGCCGCAGTCGATTTATTCAGAGGTTCCTTAATTATTTCGACAGCTTTTCCGCCTCGGCGAGCAGGATGTCCTTCGCGTAGGACGTGCTCCGCGCCACGCTTCCGGGTAGGAAGGGGTTGGAGACGTTCGCGTATTCGAGCGTCTCGAGATAGCTGCGGCTGCCGCCGACGTCGCACAGGCGCAGATAATCCGCCCAAGCGGCCTCGCGGTTCTCGGCATATTTCTTCTTGAATTCCAGCGCGCCCATGGTCGTCAGGGTGTAGTTGATATAATACATGGGGTAGTGGAAAATGTGCAGCTTGTGATACCAATAGCCGCCGCGCTCCATGAAGGGGTTTTCGCCATAGCGGCGCCACGGCATATATTTTTCCTCGAGCTTGTGCCACTGCATCGTGCGCTCCTTCGGCGTCAGCTCGGGGTGGGCATAGCAGATGTGCTGGAATTCGTCGACGGCCACGCCGAAGGGCACGAAGGTGATCGCGTCCTGCAGATGCGCAAAGCGGAACTTGTCGGCGTCCTTGCCGAAGAAGCGCTCGGCATAGGGATAGCAGAACTGCTCCATGGACATCGAATGGATCTCGGCAATGTCGGTCGATTCGCCGTAATAAGCCGAGAGCGGCTGGCAGCGCATGGCGCGGTAGCCCGCGAAGGCGTGCCCCAGCTCGTGCGTGAGCACCTGCATGTCGCCGATCGTGCCGTTGAAGCACGAGAAGACGAACGGCGCCTTGCGCGTCTTGAGGTCGGTCATATAGCCGGTGGAGGCCTTGCCGGGGCGGTTCGTCAGATCCATCAGGCCGTGCTCGATCATGAAATCGATGAACTCGCCGGTCTCCTTGCTCAGGTCGTGATACATCTTCTGCGCTTCGCTGACCAGGAAGTCGTCGCCGCCGATGGCGTGGGCGTTGCCGTCGGGGAAGATGCGCTCCTCGTCCCAGACCATCACATGCTCAAGACCGAGACGCTTGGCCTGATAGTCATAGAGCTTGCTGCAAAGCGGCACAAGCTCCTTGCGCACCTGCTCGCGGAAGGAGGCGACCTCCTCCTGACCGTAGTCCGTGCGGCCCTGCTGCATATAGGCCAGCGGGATGAAGTTCTCATAGCCGAGGTTGCGCCCCATCTCGTTGCGCACGGCGATCAGCTCGTCCCAGATTGCCTCCATGCGCGGCTCGTTGGCCTCGTAGAAGTCGGAATAGGCCTGCCACGCGCGGCGGCGCGTTTCGCGGTCGTCGTCCTCGAAATGCTTCTGGATGCCGTAGAGGTTGCAGGTCTCGCCGTCAAATTCGATGCTGCACGAGGCCATGAGCTTCTGGTATTCCATGACCAGCTTGTTTTCGCGCTGGGCAAGGGGAATGTTCTTCTCGCAGAAGCTCTTCTTTTGCAGCTCGATCTGCGCGAAGAGCTGGCGGCCGAATTCCTGCTCCAGCTCCTTGCGGAAGGGCGAGTCGAACAGCGCCTCGTAGCAGGCGACGCTGTACTGCTCCAGCTCGGGCAGCGCGTCGTTCAGATATTCCAGCTCTTTTTCATAGAATTCGTCTGCCGTGTTGAGCGTGTTGCGGATAAAGGCGACGGTGCACTGCTCGTCAAAGGGCATGGTCGCCCGGTCGATCTCGAGCAGGATGCCGCGCACCTCGGCATAATCCTTCGCGTTTTTCACCTGCTCCGTCCATGCCTGATAGCTCCGCTTGGCCTGCTCCACGTCGGGGCGCTGATAGGGAATGGAGGCAAAAGTCCAGTTTTCCATAGTCGGTTCTCCTTTGCTGTGAATTTCTTCCTTTATCATACCGCAAATACGGGGAGAATACAAGCGGGATTTTCTGTTTGCTTTTTGCGCGGGGATGAATTATACTAAAAGATAAGAACACGGAGGAATTTTAAAATGTATCAGGCTTTATACAGAAAATACAGGCCGCAGACCTTTGACGACGTGGTCGGTCAGCTTGCGGTCACGCAGACGCTGAAAAACCAGATCCTCACCGGCAAGACCAGCCACGCCTACCTGTTTACCGGCACGCGCGGCACGGGCAAGACGACCTGCGCAAAAATTCTGGCCAAGGCCGTCAACTGCGAGCGCCCGGTCGACGGCAATCCGTGCAACCGCTGCGCGGCCTGCCGGAGCATCGATTCCGGCGCGTGCATGGACGTGCTGGAGATCGACGCGGCGTCGAACAACGGCGTGGATAACGTGCGCGGCCTGCGCGACGACGCGATCTATACCCCGGCCGAGGTGCGCAAGCGCGTTTATATCATCGACGAGGTGCATATGCTCTCGATGCAGGCGTTCAACGCCCTGCTCAAGATCATCGAGGAGCCGCCGGAGCATCTGCTTTTCATCCTTGCGACGACCGAGCTGCAAAAGGTGCCCGCGACGATCCTCTCGCGCTGTCAGCGCTTCTCCTTCCGGCGCATCCTGCCGCAGGACATTGCCGACCGGCTGAGCTATATTGCCTATCAGGAAAAAATCAATCTGCTGCCCGAGGCGGCGGCCTATCTGGCGCGGCTGGCCGACGGCGGCCTGCGCGACGCAGTCAGTCTGCTCGACCAGTGCGCGTCGGCCTCGACCGGCGAGCTCGGCACCGAGCAGGTCTGCCGCACGCTCGGCCTTGCCGGAACGCGGCAGACCGAGGCCATGCTGCAGGCCATCGCGAAGCACGACAGCGCGGCCGTGCTGAAGCTGTTCGACGGGCAGTATGCCGAGGGCAAGGATCTTGCGGCCATGCTCAACGAGCTTTGCTCGGTGGCGCGCGACCTGCTGATCCTGCGCACCGCGCCCAAGGGCGGCGCGGCGCTGGTTTCCGGCATCTGCACGGAGCAGGAGCTTTCTGCGCTGCTGCCGCTGTTTTCGCCGTCGGAGCTGCTCTGGATGACCGAGGAGCTGAGAAAAACGGCGAACGGCTTCAATACCAGCTCAAACCGCCGCATCGACGCCGAGCTGTGCCTGCTGCGGCTGTGCAGCCCGGAGGATGTCGCCACGCCTGCTGCGCTGGCGGCGCGGGTCGGACGGCTGGAGGATCGGCTGGCGGCCGGGGCGGTCGCCGCGGCCAAGCCTGCGCCCGAGCAGAAGCAGACCTCGCAGGAGGCGCCGCCTTGGGACGACGACGAGCCGGAATCTGCGCCGTGGGAGGAGCTGATCCCGCCGCCCGACCCGTCGGACGAGCCGGTTCTGCCGCGTCCGCAGCCGCCGCAGACGGCCGCACCGGACGGCTTCTGGCCGAAGCTGGTCGAAAAGGCGCGCGCGGCGCTTCAGCCGCCGGCTATGGGGATGTTTGCCGTCCACGCCAATGCGCCGGTGCAGGGCGCGCTGGACGGGGACGTTCTGACGCTTGAATGCGTCGAGTTTGCCTATCCCTTCATCAATGCGCCGGAGGTTTTGCAGCGCGTGGGCGAGTGCGCCTCGGGCATCGCCGGCAGACCGATCCGTGTCCGGGCGGTCAAGGCCGGGCAGACGCCCAAGCCGTCGAACGGCAATTATGACAAGCTCGTGCAGCGCGCGCAGGCGCACCCGGATATTTTTGATGTGGAATGAAAAATGCGCGTCCGCTTTTGCGGGCGCGCCAGCGTGTCAAAAAACCTTTTTGACACGCTGACAGACTGCAAAAATGTTCGGAAGACAAGCAACTCACGACCGTCGGCGTACAATGGTACGGTAGGTCGTGAGTTGTGATGCACCCGCAAGGGGCACGCCGCATCCGTAGCGCTCCTCGCTCCGCGCCGTCGCTGACGGCTGCGCAGTAAGTCAAAATCCTTGCAAAGCAAGCGGTTTTTCTCTCTAAAATGTTCAAAGTCCGATTGTGATTCATAATCGCTTCGATTCTATAAAATGTTTCTTATTTGTTGATTGATTTTGACGGTTCCGGACTTTTTTGACAGTCTGACGCGTCCGCTTTTGCGGACGCGCCAGCGTTTTCAGGAGCGCTTGAGCCGATCGAAGAGGGCGACCAGCGGAGGGATGACGACGAGCTGCAGCACGATCCCCGGCCACGCCGTTGCGAAGGCGCCCGTCCAGAACGCAGAGAGGCCGAAGGCCGAGACGTCCAGACCGGTGCAGGCGAAGCGCACCGCGCCCCAGACCAGACGGCCGGCGAGCATGGCGACGATCAGCGAGACGTAGTCCCAGCCGACCTTTTTCGGCAGCGCGCGGTGCAGCAGCCCCGCAATCGCGCCGTAGGCGGCCAGCTCAAAGGCCATCGAGACGGCCATCGGGAAGAAGGGCGGCATTCCGAGCGTCAGCGAGCGCAGCAGCGGCGCGAGGAAGCCGACGCCAAGCCCCCACTGCCAGCCGCAGACGAAGCCGCAGAGCAGGGCGGGCAGGTGCATCGGCAGAAGCATCTTGCCGACGCTCGGAATCTGCCCGGTCAGGAAGGGCAGCACGTAGGCAAGCGCGAGAAAGACGGCGGAATAGATCAGATTTTGCAGGGATTTGGACTGTTTTGCGGTCATAAAAAGCTCCTTTCGGGACGAAAAAAAGACGCCGCCTTCCCTACAGGGAAACGGACGCCTTCCGGTCGTCTCATTAAAAATTCGGGGTTGCCGTTCATAAAGGAACTTCTGTTCCGCCGCTGCTCTTCTGAGCAGCGGCAGTATTTTACCATAAAATGACGGATTTCGCAAGCCCTATTTTTGCAGCGTCTCCAGCTGCGCCACAACGTCGGCGAGCAGCGCGGCCGTCGGCTGCTCCGGGACACCGGCGACGAGGTTTTCGCAGCGGTTCATCGGGATCAGAATGCGCACGGCGTCCGCCTGACCGACGGCGACGGCCATGCGCGGCGTGACCTCTCCGAGCATGGAGTCGGCGATCACGATGCCGATCGGCCCGACGATGACGTCGGCTCTGCGGCAGGCCAGCACGACCGGGTTTTCCCCCGTGGCGGCGCGTTTTGCCCCGGCCTTGAGCATGGCGGCCGTCGCCGTGGCGTTCGTGCCGACTGCGGTCAGCTCCGCCTCCGGGAATTTTGCGGCGATGCTGCGCACGAGCTGCGCGCCGAGCTGTCCGCCCTGCCCGTCGATCAAAAGAATTCGCATAGAAACCACTCCCTTGCGCCCATTTTACCCGATTTTGAGGGAAATTGCAAGGGGGATTGACGCGGCGCGTCTCTTGGCGTATACTACAGGCGGATAGGAGGGCGAAGCCATGACGGAAAAGGAAAAAATGCTGAGCGGGCAGCTCTATGACGCGAACGACGCCGCGCTGGCGCGCGAGCGGGATCGAGCCAAGAAGCTCTGCCGGGCGTATAACGAGCTGAGCCGGGAGGACGCGGAGGGACGGCGCGCGCTGCTGGAGGAATTGCTCGGAAGGGTCGGCAAGGCGTGCTGGATCGAGCCGTCGTTCTGGTGCGATTATGGCGGCAGTATTGAGCTGGGCGAGAATTTTTATGCCAATCATAATCTGGTGATCCTCGACGCCGGCGGCGTGCGGATCGGCGAGAACGTGCTGCTCGGGCCAAATTGCGGTCTTTATACCTCGGGGCATCCGCTGGACGCCGCGCGCCGCAACGCCGGCTGGGAATACGCACTGCCGATTGTGATCGGCGACAACGTCTGGATCGGCGGGGGTGCGCAGCTCCTGCCCGGCGTGACGGTCGGCAGCAACGTCGTCATCGGTGCGGGCAGCGTGGTCACGCACGACATTCCCGACCACTGCGTCGCCGTCGGCAATCCCTGCCGGGTGCTGCGGCGGCTGCCGGAGGACGGCGAAATTTCTGCGCAAGCTTGCAAAGCGCCGGAGGCTATGGTATAATAATCACATTCAATAATTATTAACTCGAAGGAGAACGGATATGGCAAAGGGCGGATTCCGCGGCGGTATGGGCGGCGGCATGAACATGAACATGAACATGGTGAAGCAGGCGCAGAAGATGCAGCAGGATATGCTGAAGATGCAGGAGGAAATGGAGAGCAAGGAATATGAGGCGACGGTCGGCGGCGGCGTCGTGAAGGCGGTCGTCAACGGCAAGCACGAGGTGCTCTCGATCTCCATTGCGCCCGAGGCGGTCGATCCGGACGACGTTGAGATGCTTCAGGATATGATCGTCGGCGCGGTCAACGAGGCCATGCGCAAGGCGGACACCGAGGCGTCCCAGAACCTCTCGCGCCTGACCGGCGGCCTGAATCTGGGCGGCCTGTTCTGATGCGCTATTTTCCTGCCGCGCTGGAGCGGCTGACCGAGCAATTTGCAAAGCTGCCGGGTATCGGCGGCAAGACGGCGCAGCGGCTGGCGTTTCATCTTCTGAGCCTGCCGCAGGAGGAAGCGCAGGAGTTCGCCGAGACGATCCTTGAGGCGAAGAGAACCGTGCATCTGTGCCCGATGTGTCAAAATCTGACCGATCAGGACATCTGCCCGATCTGCGACGACGAGACGCGCGACCACGGGCTGATCTGCGTCGTGGCAGACCCGAAGGACGTCGTTGCCATGGAGCGCGCGCGGGAGTTCCGCGGCGTCTACCATGTGCTGCACGGCGTGATCTCGCCGCTGAACCACGTCGGCCCGGACGACATCCGCGTGCGGGAGCTTCTGGAGCGCGTCGGAAAGGGCGGCGTCCGGGAGGTCATCATGGCCACGAATCCCGACACCGAGGGAGAGGCGACCGCGATGTACATCTCGCGGCTGCTGCGTCCGCTCGAGGTACGCGTGACGCGTCTTGCCTACGGCATCCCCGTGGGCGGACAGCTGGAATATGCCGACGAGGTAACGCTGCTGCGCGCACTGGAGGGCAGACAGGATATCTGACCGAATTCAAAAAAACAGGCAGCTCGGGCGCGAGCGCACCGACGGGTGCGCGGAGGGCGCTCGGGCTGCCTGTTTTCGGTCTTTTTAGGACGCATTTTTGGTGCGCGGAAAAAGCGCGAAAAATATGCCGAAGAAAGTCGAAAAACCGGTTGCAAATGCAGGTCATCTATGCTAGACTAAATAAGCTCATCAGGAAGATCGAGGGGTTGCTTGGGCGGCGCGCGGGCGCTGCCCTTTTCCGCACGAAGACGCCCCGTCATTTGTAATATAACAAAAAATCCGCCGGAATGCCCGCACCGCGGAGAATGAGGCTTACACTTGAAAAAGAGAAGAATTTACCGGCTGGCAGCCGGCGTTTTGACCATATTCATGGCTCTTTCCACATTTTCCGGATGCAAACCGAGCGAGGAGGAGCAGCGCTGCTCCGAGGGCGTGGCCTATTTGCAGGCGCTTGAGGCGAAAAGCCCCGAGGCCGTCGAGGAGCAGCTCCGGCAGATCGAGCATCAGCATGTTCTGGCCGAGCGCGAGCAGCGCATCCGGGAGCTGATCGACAACCAGAACGGCGTGTGGAAATACTTTGAAAATTATGTAATTTTAGGGGATTCCCGCGCGGTGGGCTTTTCTTACTTCGGTTTTCTGGACGAATCGCGCGTTCTGGCCGAGAGCGGCGCGACGATCCTGCAGGTTTCGGAGAAGCTCGACGAGCTGGCGGAGCTGAAGCCCTCGACGGTGTACCTCTGCTACGGCCTGAACGACATCGGCGTCGGGAAATGGGATCAGCCGTCGGATTACGTCGAGGGCTTTGCGAAGATGATCGAGAGCCTGCGCCGCACGCTGCCGAAGGCAAAGATCGTCGTCAGCTCGATTCTGCCCGCGCGCGAGCCTGCCTTCCAGACGCAGGAGCGCTGGCGCAGGATCCCCGAGTTCAGCGCGGCGATCGAGGAATACTGCAAGGAAAACGGCCTGATCTATGCCGATAACGAGGCGATCTGCGAGGAGCACGCCGACCTCTGGGAGGGCGATGGCATCCATGTCAAAAGCCCGTTCTATCCCTATTGGGCGGCCAATATGATCATCGCGTCGTGGGGGGAGGATACGACCAGTGAATAAGCCGATTCTGCTCAAGCTGGCGCGCTGGCTGGTCGTGCTGCTGGCGGTCGCCTTCCTCTGGCTGAAATTCGCGTCCGACCCGGTCAGCGCGCAGCCCTTTGAGACGGTGAAAAACGCCGTGACCTCTGTCATGAACCTCAGCGCAATGCAGGAGGGCGACAACCAGATGGTGCGCCGCTTCTACGGCCTCGACCCGGCGCAGTTCGAGGACTGCGCGCTGTATTATCCGCTGACGAACATGGAGGCCGAGGAGCTGTTCCTCGTCAAGCTGAAGGACACGGCGCAGGCCGACGACGTGCGCGCGGCGGTGGAGAAGCGCCTTGAGGCGCAGAAGGCCGTTTTCGACGGCTACGGCGTGGAGCAATATAATATACTCTGTAATTTCAGCCGCATCGAGGTGCGCGGAAATTATATCCTGTTCATCGTGGGCGCGCAGGCCGACACGGCCGTCAGCGCCTTCCGCAGCGCGCTGTAGGGGAGGGACGATATGTCGTTTACAAATCTGATCTTCCCCTTTGTCTGGCTGCCGATCAGCCTGCTGCTGTATTATATTCTGCCGAAAAAGGGGCGCAACGCCGCGCTGCTGATCTGCAGCATCCTGTTTTTCGCGTGGGGCACGCCGGAATACCTCCTGCTGATGCTTTGCAGCATCCTTGTGAACTATCTGGCGGCGCTGGAGCTTTCTGCCTATCAGAAAAAGGGGCAGACCGGCCGCGCGCGGCTTGTGCTGACGGTCACGGTGCTCCTGAACCTGCTGCTTCTGGGCTTTTTCAAGTATTACGGCTTCCTGCTGCGCACGCTCAACACGCTTCTGAGCCTGAATCTGCGCGCGCGGGAGCTGCCGCTGCCCATCGGCCTGTCGTTTTATACCTTCACGCTGCTGTCGTATCTGTTTGACGTCTATCGCGGCAAAGCGCCCGTGCAGAAGAATCTCCTCCGCTTCAGCCTCTATGTGACCTTCTTCCCGAAGCTCGTCTCCGGCCCGATCGTCCAATACGCCGATTTCGACCGGCAGGTCGAGCCGCATATGCTCGACCTGACCGCGCTCGGCGCGGGCGCGCGGATGTTCGTCGTGGGCATGGCGAAAAAGGTGCTGCTGTCGAATGCGCTCGGAACGACGTTTTACGCGCTCTCCGACATCGGAGGCGTGAATCTCTCAACCTGCGGCGCGTGGCTTGGGACGCTGTGCTACACGCTGATGCTCTATTTCGACTTCAGCGGCTATTCCGACATGGCCATCGGCGTTTCGCAGATGTTCGGCTTCGAGCTGGCGCCGAACTTCAACTATCCCTATTGCTCGTCGAGCATCACGGAATTCTGGCGCCGCTGGCACATCTCACTCGGCGCGTGGTTTCGCGACTATGTTTACATTCCGCTCGGCGGCAGCCGCGCCGGTTCGGGCAGAACCATCCGCAACCTGCTCGTCGTCTGGCTGCTCACCGGCCTCTGGCACGGTGCGAGCTGGAGCTTCGTTGTCTGGGGGCTGTACTACGGGCTGCTTCTGATCCTGGAAAAGTTCGTATTTCAGGACATTCTGGCGCATATCCCGCGTGTACTCCGCCGCATTCTGACGCTGTTTCTCGTGATGGTCGGCTGGGTGTTTTTCTTCTCCGGCACGATCGGCGACGCAGCCTGCTGGCTGGGGCGGATGTTCTTCGGCGGACACGTCGGCTTCCTCGACGCGACGGCGAAATACTATTTCAGTCAGTGCTGGCCGCTGCTGCTGATCGGCGGCGTCGCGGCCTTCCCGGCCGGCAAGCTCGCCGGGCAGTATTGCTACCGGCGCGGGCAGCTGCTGGCGGCGCTCTCGGCGCTCTGGTTCGTGCTGCTGTTCGTGCTGAGCGTCGCGGGCATGACCAACGCGACCTATTCCACCTTCCTCTATTTCCAATTCTGACAGGGGGCGATTGCTTTGGAAAATCGCAGCGAACGGATGCTGCAGCGGCGTCAGGCGCGGCAGCTCCGGCGCAAACGCAACCGGGAGCTGCAGGGCGGCTATCTGCTGCTGGCGCTGACGGCCTTTGTGCTGATCTGGGGCATCATCGGCCTCCTGACGCCGGATCGCGCGTTTTCCGACAATGAAAACCGCGTGCTGGCGCAGCGGCCGAAGCTCTCGCTGACGAACCTGCTCGACGGCAGCTTTACGTCGGACCTGGAGGCCTATGACTCCGATCAGTTCGTCGGGCGCGACGGCTGGGTCTCGCTGAAGCTGGCCTACGACAAGCTTTTGGGCGCGAAGGAGGAGAACGGCGTTTACCTCTGCAAGGACGGCTACCTCATGGAGAAGCAGGACGCGCCGGACACGGAGCAGCTGAGCCGGAACGAGCAGGCGATGCGCGATTTCGCGGCGGCCTTTCCGGATGTCAGGATGCACGCGGCGATCATCCCGAACGCCGTGACGGTCTGCGCCGATAAGCTCCCGAAAAACGCACCCGTGACCGACCAGAGGCGCCAGCTCAAGGAGCTGAAAAACGCGCTCGAGGGATTGGATTTCATCGACGTGACCAAGGCGCTCTGCGCCCACGGCGACGAGGAGCTGTTTTACCGCACCGACCACCACTGGACGAGCCTCGGCGCGAGATATGCCTTCGAGGCAATGGCGCCCTCTCTGGGGCTGAAATCGGCTTCGGCCTCGACGGAATACGACGTTTACCGCGTGAGCAATTCCTTTGAGGGTACGCTGGCCTCGCGCAGCGGCAGCCACGCCGTGCGCGACGCGATCGATATCTACGCGCCGAAGACCGACGTGGACTATGTCGTCTCCATCCCGGACGAGCAGAAGACGAGCTGCTCGATCTATTCCAGCGAGGCGCTCGAGGGCAAGGATCAGTATGCGGTGTTCCTCGGCGGCAACCATCCGCAGGTCGACATCCGTACCACGGCCGACACCGGCAGAACGCTGCTGATCTTCAAGGATTCCTATGCCAACTGTCTGGTGCAGTTCCTCCTGCCCTATTACGACCGCATCATCCTGATCGACGCGCGGTATTATTATGACGGCGCGGCCGCGCTGCTGAACCGCGAGGGCGTGACGGACGTGCTGTATCTTTATAATTTGAACACGTTTCTGACGGATAAGTCGCTGGCCGACGTGCTGACCTCCGGGCTGAACGAGCAGCAGACGGCCGAGCCGTAAGCCCCAAAGAATGCCGAGACACAAAAAGACACGGAGCTCTTTCAATCGGAAAGAGTCCGTGCCTTTTTGACGTTCCGGGGTCAGGCGTCGGCGGTGTCTGTCCCGAGCGCATGGCGGCGGAACAGGAACGAGATGCACCAAAGACCCGCAAGCCCCACGACGACATAGATGATGCGGCTGACGACGCTTGCCTGACCGCCGAAGAGCCATGCCACGAGGTCAAAACGGAACAGGCCCATCAGCCCCCAGTTGATCGATCCGATAATGCTCACGATGAGCGCAAAAATATCCAATTTGGTTTCCTCCTATCCTTGTGCTGTTGCTAGTATGCACGCGATTTTCGGCACTATGCGCATTTTTGGCGGTGTTTTTTGTCAAAAATGCCGACAGAAAAGACTGTACAAATCCGGCAATTTCCGCTATAATTATTTCAGTAAACCAAAAAAATTTTTTGAAAGGCGGATTCTTTTTATGAATGCATTCTTACCGGCGGATATCCTCATGCCCCAGACCGACAGCATGGAAAAGTGGGCGGTCATTGCCTGCGACCAGTTCACGTCGGATCAGGCCTATTGGGACAGAGTGCGGAAAAATGCCGAGGGCGCGGTTTCCACGATCAACCTGATCCTGCCGGAGGCCGAGCTTGGCACCGAAAAAGAGGCGGAGCATACCCGCGTCATCAACGAGACCATGGCGCGGTACATGAAGGATCACGTCTTCACGACCTATCAGAACAGTCTGGTCTATGTCGAGCGCACGCTCGAAAACGGCTCCGTGCGCAAGGGTCTGGTCGGCATGGTCGACCTCGACGCCTATGACTATTCCACCGGCGCGACCTCGCCGATCCGCGCCACCGAGCGCACCGTCGCCGAGCGCATTCCGCCGCGTCAGCGCGTGCGCCGCGACGCGCCCATCGAGCTGCCGCACATCCTCATGCTCTGCGACGACCACAAAAAGGAGCTGATCGAGCCGATCGGCGCGAAAAAGGACAAGCTCAAGAAGCTCTATGACTTCAACCTGATGGAAAACGGCGGCCATATCGCCGGCTGGCTCGTCGAGGGCGCGGATGTTGACGAGTTCAACCGCGTGCTGGCGCACTACACCGAGACCGTGGGCGAAAAATACGTCGGTCTGAAGGGCGTGCCGATGGTCTTCGCCGTCGGCGACGGCAACCACTCGCTCGCCACCGCGAAATCCTGCTACGAGGAGCTGAAGGCGAAGCATCCCGGCGAGGATCTTTCCAACCATCCGGCGCGCTACGCCCTCGTCGAGCTGGAGAACATCCACGACGATGCGCAGGTCTTCGAGCCGATCCACCGCGTGGTGTTCCGCTGCGACCCGCATAAGCTGCTCAAAACGCTGGAGGAGACATGGTGCGCCGAGGGCGGCTTCCCCGTCAAGTGGTACATCGGCAAGGAATCCGGAACGGTTTACCTCGACCGCGCGAAGTCCGAGCTGGCCGTCGGCGCGCTGCAAGGCTTCCTCGACGACTATCTCAAGCACAACTCCGGCGAGATCGACTATATCCATGACGACGACGCGCTGATCGAGCTTGCGCAGCAGGAGAACGCGATCGGCTTCCTGCTCCCGGCGATGGAAAAGAGCCAGCTCTTCCGCGGCGTCATCGCCGACGGCATCCTGCCCCGCAAGACCTTCTCCATGGGTCACAGCCGCGAGAAGCGCTATTATCTCGAGGGCAGAAAAATCAAGTGAACACGCTCTGGGAACCGGCCTACGCCAAGCTGAACCTGACGCTCGACGTGCTGGGCAAGCGCCCGGACGGCTATCACGAGCTGGTCAGCGTGATGCAGACGGTCTCGCTCTGCGACGACGTCGGCGTGCTGACGCAGACCGGCACGCCGTGGGAGCTGCGCTGCGCCGCGGCGGGCGTCCCGCTCGACCGACGCAATCTTGCGTGGCGCGCCGCCGAGGCATTCTTTGACGAGACGCGGCTCGATCCGAACGGTCTGACCATCCGTATCAACAAGCGCATTCCGATGCAGGCGGGGCTGGCCGGGGGCAGCGCGGACGCCGCCGCCGTTCTGCGGGCGCTGAACCGCCGCTATGACGGCGTGCTCCCCGACGAGACGCTTCTGCGTCTGGCCGGGACGCTCGGCTCGGACGTGCCCTTCTGCGTGCGCGGCGGAACGGCGCTGGCACGCGGACGCGGCGAACGGCTGGAGCGTCTGCCGGATGCACCGGAGCTTTGGTTCGTGCTCTGCAAGCCGGAGACGGCCTGCTCCACGCCGGAGCTGTTTGACCGGCTCGACCGCGTTGAGCCGACGCGCCGTCCGGACACGCAGGCCATGTGCCGCGCGCTCAGGCGCGGCGACCCGGCGGAGCTCGGCGCGCTGCTGTGCAATGTGTTTGAGGCGGCGGCATTGCCGCTGCATCCGGAGCTGGCCGACCTCAAGAGCCTGCTTTCGAGCTGCGGCGCGCTCGGCGCGCAGATGACCGGCAGCGGCTCGGTCGTGTTCGGAATTTTCGCCTCGGAGCAGGCGGCCTGCGCCGCGTGGCAGACGATCAGCGAGCAAAATGTCCGCTGCTTCGCCGTAAAAAGCGTATAAGCGATCTGAATCCCGTCCATAATTCCTGTAACTTTTACAGGAACGGACGGGATCTTTTATGGCAAGGTATTGGTTTCTTCTCAAGCGCTGGGTCGCGCTGCTCGGCCTGACGGCGACGGCCGCCGCCGTGATCTTCACGGTTCAGACCGCGGCGCTGCAAAAAACACTTGCGGACAAGACGCTGCGTCTGCACGTTGTGGCGAATTCCGACACCGACGCCGATCAGGCGCAGAAGCTGCGCGTGCGCGACGCCGTGCTCGGTGCGGTCGGCGCGCTGACAGACGGCTGCTCGAGCCGCGCCGAGGCGGAGCAGGCGCTCGGAGCGAGCCTGGGACGCGTGCAGGCGGCGGCGCAGGACGTTCTGACCGCAGAGGGCTGCGACCTGCCGGTGCGCGTCTCGCTGGAGGATCAGCGCTTCGGCACGCGTACCTATGACACGTTCACCCTCCCCGCCGGAACATACCGGGCGCTCTGCGTGCGAATCGGCGCGGCGCAGGGACACAATTGGTGGTGCGTCGTGTTCCCGACGCTCTGCACGGCGGCCTCCGGTGAGGAGACGGCGCGCATCGCCGCCGCAGGCGGCTTTGACGCCGACGAGACCGAGCTGGTCACGGATGCCGACGGGTATGTTCTGCGTTTTAAGCTGCTCGAATGGCTCGATGAGTTGCTTTCGTGACAGAAATATGTTATACTTACAAAAAAGAAAAAGGAGAGAGAAAGATGCTTCGTTTGTGGCTGTCGACCGACCGGCGCGAGAACTCCGCGCAGCTCCTGCGCGAGATCACCGCGCGCGCCAAGGCCGGGCAGCGGCGCATGGTGCTGCTCGTGCCGGAGCAGTTTTCGCACGAGACGGAGCGGCGGCTCTGCGCCGCCGGCGGCGACGCGATCTCGCTGCACGCCGAGGTGCTGACCTTTTCGCGGCTGGCCTCGCGCGTGTTCGCCGAGCGCGGCGGCGTCGCCGAGACGGAGACGGACGGCGGCGGCAAGCTGCTGATGATGGCGCTCGCGGTGGAGCAGGTGCGCTCCCGGCTGAAAATTTTCGGTGCGAGCGCCGCGCGGGCGGAATTCCTGCTGCAGCTGCTCGATATGCTCGAGGAATTCCGCAGCTTCTGCGTCACGGCCGACCAGCTGCGCCGCGCAGCGGCCGGGCTGACGGGGACGCTTGCCGTCAAGACCGAGGAATTCGCCCTGCTGATGGAGAGCTACGACGCCGTCTGCGCGCAGATCGGGCAGAACCCGCAGTCACGCCTGACGCGTCTTCTGAACGCGCTCGAGGACTGCGACGACCTGAGCGACCGGGAATTCTGGATCGACGGCTTCACGGATTTTAACGGCGTCGAGCGCAATATCCTCGCCCAGCTGCTCAACGGCGGGGCAGGGCTGACCGTTGCGCTGCTCTGCGACGGGCTGCACGGGCACGCGCAGCAGTACGCCGCCGCGCGTGAGACGGCCGCCGCCCTCTGCGCGATTGCCGCGCAGCAGCAGATCCCGGTCGAAACGCGGCAGCTTCCGCCGCGTGAGGAGATGTCTGCGCTGGCGCGTCTGCGCGCCGAGCTGTTCGGCGGCGCCATGCACCCGTGGGACGCACCGCAGGATGCCGTGGCCTTTTTGAGCAGCGGCGGACGCACCGAGGAGTGCCGCACGGTCGCCGGGGAGATCCTGAAGCTCGTCGAGCAGGGCGCGCGCTGGCGCGACATCGCCGTGGCCTGCACGGACTACGCCGCGTATCGCCCCATGCTCGAATCCATTTTGAAGCGGGCGGAGATCCCGGCGTATTTCGCCGGGGATCGGGATATTTTGCAGGAGCGCATGATCGACGCGCTGCTCACGGCGCTGAATGCGGCGGCAGGAGGCATGGAGACGGAGGATGTGCTCGCGTGGCTGAAGTCGGATTATTCCGGCCTGGCGCGGGAGCGCGTCGACCGGCTGGAAAATTACGCGCTGATCTGGTCGATCCGCGGCGCGCAGTGGGAAAAGCCGTGGACAAAAAACCCCTTCGGAATGCAGAAGCGCACCCCGGAGGAGCGCGCGCCGGTTCTGGACGAGCTGAATGCGGATCGCGCAGCGGCGCTGACGCCCCTGCTGCATCTGCGCGGCGGACTGCGCCGCGCGGCAAACACGGGCGAGATGGTGCTGGCTCTGAACCGCTTTTTGGAGGAGATCGACCTTGCCGGACGCTTGCAGGAGCTGGCGCAGGCGCGCTTCGACGCGGGGGATCTGCAGCGGGCACAGGAATACGCCCAGCTTTACGGCATTTTCACGACGCTGCTGGAGCAGCTCTACGGCGTTCTGGGGCAGACCGTGCGCTCGGTCGAGGAATTTGTGCGGATGCTGCGCACGGCGCTCAGCCGCTATTCCGTCGGCACGATCCCGGCCGCGCTGGACTGCGTGAACGTCGGCAGCGTGCTGTCGCAGCGGCAGTGCGACTGCGATTTCTTATTCGTGCTCGGCGCGGACGAGGGGCAGCTCCCGTCCGCGCCCGCGTCGAACGGGCTGCTGACGGATCACGAGCGCGGCGTGCTCAAGCAGCAGGAGATCGAGATCATGCCGACCGCCGCCGGGAGGCTGGAGCGGGAGCTTGCGGCCATCGGCAGTATGCTCTGCGGCGTAAAAAAGCGGCTCTTCCTGAGCGCGCAGACCGGGACGGAGGCCTATCTGCTGCGCCGCGCGCGCAAGCTGTTCCCGCTGGCCGAGACGGTCGGGAACGCCGACGCGCTGTTCACGCGCTCGGCATGGGACTATCTGACGTGGCAGGCGGCGCACGGCGGCCTGGAGGCAGCGGGGCGCGAGCCGGCTCTGTGCACGGCGGCGCAGCGGCTGCACCGCGCGGCCGATTATGCGCCGGGGCGGCTCTCGCCCGAGGGCGTGCGGTCGCTTTACCGCCAGACGGTGCAGCTCTCGTCCTCCAAGATCGAGGAGCTGGCCGAGTGCCGCTTCCGTTTTTATCTGGATTACGGCCTGCGGGCGCAGGAGCGCCGCGCGGCGGAGCTGGACGCCTCGGCCTACGGCATTTTTGTGCACGCGGTGCTCGAGGAGGTCGCGCGGCGCACCATGCAGGAGGGCGGCTTCCACGCCGTGCCTCTGGAGCGTGTGCTGGCGCTGACCGACGAGGCCATGGAGCGCTATGCCGCCGCCGAGCTGGGCGACCTGCTCGACACCGAGCGGGCAAATTATCTCTTCCGGCGGAGCTTCGACGAGGTGCGGGCGGTCGTCTCGGAGCTTTACCGCGAGCTGTCGCAGTCCGAGTTCGTGCCGCAGTGGTTCGAGCTGAACTTTTCGCAGAAGCGCGGCGACCTGCCGCCCATCCGCATTGCCGGTCAGAATGTCGCGCTCGTCGGCAAGATCGACCGCGCCGACCTCTGGCGCGACGGCGACCGGGTGTATGTCCGCGTGGTGGACTACAAGACCGGGCAGAAAAAGCTGGAATACGGCAGACTGCTTCAGGGTCTGGGGCTGCAAATGCTGCTCTATCTTTTCGCGCTCGAGCGCAGCGGACTGCGCCTGACGGGCGAGAAGCTGCATCCGGCGGGCGTGCTGTATTTCCCGGCGCGGGTCGAGCGCGTCGCGCTGACCGACCGGCTCGATGCGGCGGGTCTGGAGCGTGAGCGCCGCAGCAAGAAGCGCCGCAGCGGGCTGCTGCTTGACAGCGACGCCGTGCTGCACGCCATGGAGCCGACGGAGGACGAGCCGGAATACCTGCCGTATAAGATCGACAAAAACGGGGCGCGCAAGGGCGACCTGATGGACGGCACGCAGCTGCGAGAGCTGGAGCGGCACGTGTTCTCCACGGTGGAGCGGCTGGCGCAGGAGCTGACCGACGGCGAGATCAGCCCGAATCCCTTCGCCTTCGGCGCAAAAAACGACAACGTGTGCTGCTTCTGTCCCTATGGGACGGTCTGCGGCGACGGAAAAAACCGGCAGCGCTGGCTCAAGTCCGGCCTCAAGCCGGAGGAATTCTGGAGCAAGCTGGAGGAGGCGGAGCATCATGGCTGAACTGACCCGCGCACAGGCGAGCGCGGTGGCGCACCGCGGCAGCACGGTTCTGGTCTCGGCGGCCGCCGGGTCGGGAAAGACCCGCGTGCTGATCGAGCGCGTGCTGCGTCGCGTCGCGGAGGAGGGCTGCGACGTCGACCAATTCCTGATGATCACCTTCACCGAGGCGGCCGCCTCGGAGCTGCGCGGCAAGCTGATCGCTCAGCTCAGCGAACGCCTCGCGGCCGACCCGAGCAACCGCCTTTTGCAGCGGCAGCTCAGCCGGGTCTATCTGGCGCAGATCTCCACGGTTCACGCCTTCTGCGCGTCGATCCTGCGCGATTATGCGCACGAGCTGGAGCTTCCGGCGGACTTCCGCGTCTGCGACGAGGGCGACGCGGCGGCGCTGACCGAGCGTGCCATGCAGGCGACGCTTGAGCAGGCCTATGCGCGGCTCGGCGAGGACGACGAGCTGCATGCCGCGCTGGATATGTTCGGCGGCAGCCGTGACGAGGGCACGCTGCCGGAGCAGATCCTCAAGCTCTACCGCGACCTGCAATGCTGGAAAAATCCGAAGCGCCGCTATGAGGAGCTGATGCAGAGCCTGCGGCTCGACGATTGCACGGACATGGCGCAGACGGTCTGGGGCGATTATCTCATGCGCGAGCTGCGCATCAGGCTCGAACGCATGGCGCGCGCGCTGGACACCTGCTGCAGGCTGACGGAGCAATGCCCGAAGCTGACGGAAAAATACCTGCCTGCCCTCAGGGACATGCGCGCAACGCTCGAGCGGCTTTTGTCCGCGCAGACGTGGGACGGGCTGCATGCCGTGCCGCTGACCTTCCAGCCGTTGGGCGTCGTTCGCAAGAGCGAGGCGCCCGAGGCGCAGGAGTACATCAAAAGGACCAAGGATCTGGTCAAAAAAACGCTGACCAGACTGATGGCGCGCTTCAGCCTGCCATCGGCCGACGCGCTCGACGATCTGCGGCGCAGTGCGACGGCGCTGCGCGGACTGCTGCGGCTGACGCAGACGTTTGCCGAGCGCTTCCGCGCCGAAAAGAGCCGCCGCCACCTGCTGGATTACAACGATCTCGAGCACGAGACGCTGCGCCTGCTCTATCGCGGCGGCGAGACGCCGACTGCGGCGGCGCGCGAGGTCGGCGAGCGCTTCCTTGAGCTGATGATCGACGAATATCAGGACACGAACGCCGTGCAGGAGGCGATCTTTCAGGCGATCAGCCGCGCGGGGCGGAATCTGTTCTTCGTCGGCGACGTGAAGCAGTCGATCTACCGCTTCCGTATGGCCGACCCGGCAATCTTCCTGAAAAAATACGCCGATTTTCGTCCCGAGGCCGAGGCTGCGGCGGGCGAGAGCTGCAAGATCCTGCTCTCGGATAATTTCCGCTCGCATCCGGCGATTCTGTCGGCGGCAAACGACGTGTTTTCCGTGACGATGACGCCGCGCGTCGGCGGCCTGTATTATGGCCCGGATGAGGCGCTGCGCGCCAACCGTCCCGCGCTCGACCTTGGCAGCCCGGCCGTCGAGCTGCACTGCATCGACACGGGCGGGCTGGATATGACGCCCGCGCCCGCGCGCGAGGAGATCGAGGCGGCCTTTTTGGCCGACCGCATCGCGAGGATGCTCCGCGAGGGGGAATGCGTCATGGAAAACGACGCCCCGCGCCCGGTGCGCCCGGATGACATCGTGATCCTGCTGCGGGCGATGGCCGGAAAGGCGCAGGTCTATTTGCAGGCGCTGCAAAGGCAGGGAATCCCCGCCGTCTGCGGCAGCGACAGCCTGTTCGACGCGCCGGAGATCGTATTCCTGACCGCGCTTTTGCAGGTCATTGACAATCCGAGGCAGGATATTCCGCTTTTGACGGTGCTGCTTTCGCCCGTGTTCGGCTTCACGGCCGACGAGCTGGCGCGGCTGCGCGGGGAAAGGCGCGACGGCGAGCTGCTCGACTGCCTGTGCGGTGCGCACGCCGAGACGTTCCTGCAAACGCTGGCCGAGCTGCGGGCGCTTGCCGCGAGCGGGTCCGTGCGGACGCTGCTCGACGGCATCGAGACGCGTTTGCTGCTGCGGGCGGTCTATCCTGACAGCGACTGTGCGGCGCATTTCGACAGGCTTCTGGGCTATGCCGACGCCTGCGCCGCGAACGGGCGGCACGGTCTGCCGGCCTACCTGCGCTTTCTGGAGCGCGCAAGGCAGAAGGGCGCCGAGGACAAGGCGTCGCCTCCGGGCGGCGCGGTGCGCCTGACGACGATCCACAAGTCGAAGGGACTGGAATACCCCGTGGTCTTTTTGGCCGATCTCTGCAAGGAATTCAACACGACCGACGCGAAAAAAATGATCCTGACCGACCCGGTCCTGGGACTCGGCGGCAGTGTTTACGACCGCAGGGAGCAGATCTCCTATCCGACGGCCGCGCGCGCGGCGGTCGCCGACCGGATGCTGCGCGAGGGCATGTCCGAGGAGCTTCGCGTGCTCTACGTCGGCATGACGCGGCCGGTCTCGCGGCTGGTCATGACCTGCTGCAGCGGGAGACTGACCGCGAAGCTCAGGAGCCTGACCGCCGAGCTGGGTGTCACGCCCGACGAGGAGCTGACGGAGCGCGCCGGGAGCATGGCGGACTGGGTGCTGATGGCGGCGCTGCGGCGCAGCGAGGCCGGGGCGCTGTTCGCGGTCGGGGGATATCCGTCCTGCGAGCGGACGGTGTCGGAGCTTCCGTGGACGATCACATGGAACGACGCGGCGGCTTATCTGCCCGACCGGCGTCCTCCGGAGGCCGAGACGGCGCGGCAGGAGGCGGCGCTGCCCGCGCTGCATCTTCCGAAGCATACGGCGGCCGAGACGACGCCGAGCAAGCTGACGGCGACCCAGCTCAAGGGGCGTCCGATTGACCGGGAGGTGGAGGAGCAGCCGCGCGTGCCGGTGCGCTTCCCGCAGCCGCGCTTTCAGAGCGGCGCGCGGCCTTTGACGCCCACGGAACGCGGCACGGCGATCCATCTGGCCATGCAATATCTGCGCTACGAGGCCTGCACCGACCGTGCGGGGATCGAGGCGGAGCTGCGGCGGCTGGTCGCGCAGCGCTTCCTGACGGAGCAGCAGGCCGAGGCGGTCGATCCGACGCGCATTCTGGCGTTTTTTGCCTCGGAGCTGGGCGGGCGCGTGCTTGCGGCGAAGCGGGTCGTGCGCGAGTTCAAATTCTCCGTGCTCGAGGACGCCGGGCGCTATGAGCCGGCGCTGCGCGGCGAGCAGGTGCTGCTTCAGGGCGTGACGGACTGCTGTCTGGTGGAGCCGGACGGCCTTGTGATCCTCGATTTCAAGTCCGACCGTGTGCGTCCCGGCGAGGAGACGGAGCGCGCGCAGACCTATCGCGGCCAGCTCGATGCCTACGCGCGGGCGCTGTCGCGGATCTTCGGTCTGCCGACCAAGCGGCGCATCCTCTGGTTCTTCGCGACGGACACGGCCGTAGAAATTTAAAATGATTCCGGCGGGGCTTCATGCCCCGCCGGAAAAATTTACCGCCGACTGACACATTTCGGCTTGACTTTTCCCAGACGAGCTGATATGATAAATGCGTTAAAAGGGAGTAGTTGATACGCACATTCAACAATCGCCCGGCGAAGGCCGGTGGGTGTGCGCCTGCCTGTGGGAACGAGACTTTTAGCACGGTTCCGTGCTGGAGGTCTTTTTTTGTTACCTCCCGCCGGGATCACTCAAAAATTTCCCGAAAAGGAGAATCGTGTATGCTCATCCCGATCATTGCCTTCGCAGTCACCTACGTTTTGATGATCGCCCTGCCCAAGGTGCGCCATTGGGTCGCGGCGGCCTCCGCGGTGCTGTTCATCGTCTGGGGCTTCATCACGTTCGGCGCGTCGGAGCTGCTGCCGGAGCTTGCCGGCGCGATCAACTGGAACGTCCTGATGATGCTCTTCGGCACCATGGGAACGGTTTATTTCTTCATCGAGTCGAAAATGCCCGACCGCATGGCCGAGCGGCTGCTGCGCATCGCGCCGAACACCATGTGGGCGGTCGTACTGATCTCGCTGTTTTCCGGCTTTATTTCGGCCTTTATGGACAACGTCGCGACTGTCCTGATGATCGCGCCGATCGGCCTTGCCGTGGCAAAGCAGCTCAAGACCTCGCCGGTGCAGATGCTCATCTGCATCTCCGTCTCGTCGAACCTGCAGGGCGCGGCCACGCTCGTCGGCGACACGACGTCGATCATGCTCGGCGGCTATGCCGACATGAATTTCTTCGAATTCTTCTTCCTGAACGGGAAATTCAGCATTTTCTGGGCGGTGGAGCTGGGCGCAGTCGCGACCATTCCGGTCATTGTTCACCTCTTCCGCAAGCAGCGCGCCAAGGTCGTCATCACGGCGAACACCGAGGTGGAGGACTATGTGCCGTCCGTTCTGCTGCTGCTGAACATCGTGCTGCTGATCGTCGCCTCCTTCCTGCCCGGCCTGCCCGCAAACATCAACGGCTATATCTGCATCGCGATCTTCGCGGTTTCGGCGGCGTATTCGCTCCTGCGCAGAAAATCCGCCGACCGGGTCGGGACTGCCCTGCGCGAGATCGATTTTCGGACGCTCCTGCTGCTGACCTCGCTGTTTGTGATCATCAACGGCGTGGAGCGCGCCGGTGTGCTTGACGCGCTGGCGAAGCTCATTAAATCCCTCGGCGGCGGCAATCTGTTCGCGGTCTACACGATCATTGTCTTTGCCTCGGTGCTGCTCTCGGCCTTCATCGACAACATTCCCTATGTCGCCACGATGCTGCCCGTCATCAAGAGCATCGCCGTCGCCATGGGTCTCACCGGCGTGCCCTATGTGCTCTATTTCGGCCTTCTGACCGGCGCGACGCTCGGCGGCAACATCACGCCCGTCGGCGCCTCGGCCAATATCGCGGCCATCGGCATTCTGCGCAAGGAGGGCTACGAGGTGAAAAACCGCGACTTCCTGCGCGTCGGTCTGCCGTTCACGCTCGTGGCAGTGCTGGTCGGCTATGCGTATATCTGGCTCGTCTGGGCATAAAACTTCATACGTAAGCACGCTGCACCATGACCGTGCGCAAGAGAGCGGCGCATGAACCGCTTTGCGTAGCAAAAAGCGGAACGGGGCCAGGTCGGTTCCGTTCCGCTGTTTTTTTGTGCCGAATTTGATGCGCTTTTGCGAATCACGCTTTGACCGCGCGGACGAACGCCGTCGGGTCGGCCGCCTTGAAATAGGCGCTGCCCGCGACGAGCACATTTGCGCCGTTCTCGCGGCAGAGGCGCGCCGTCTCGGCGTTCACGCCGCCGTCGACCTCCAGCTCGCAGCCGGGGTTCTGCGCGTCGATATACCCGCGGATCGTCTTGAGCTTGGGCATCATGTCCTGCATGAACGACTGCCCGCCAAAGCCCGGCTCGACCGTCATGACCAAAATCAGGTCACAGTAGGGCAGGAAGGGCAGAACTGCCTCCGCCGGGGTCTTGGGCTTGACCGAGATTGCGGCGCGGACGCCGTTTTCGCGGATGCGCTTGAGCGCGGCGAGGGTGTTCTCCTGCGTGTCGGCTTCGACATGGACGGTCAGCAGGTCGCTGCCGGCCTTGCAGAAATCGTCGACATAGCGCAGCGGCCGGTCGATCATCAGATGCACATCCAGCGGCATATCCGTGATGCGGCGGATCGCCGCGACGACCGGGATGCCGATCGTGATATTCGGCACGAACAGGCCGTCCATCACGTCCACATGGACATAATCCGCGCCGGTTTCCTTCAAAGCGCGGATATCGCGCTCGAGATTGACAAAATCTGCCGATAAAATGGAAGGAGCTACCTTAACCATCTTGCACCTCCGAGGCATAGTATGAAATGCAGCCTGCGGAACTCCGCCCGCGCAGAAACGGCTGCTTGCCTTTATTATAACGGCTTGCGTCGGCCGTGTCAAATTTTTCCTGCTTGAACCTCCGAAAATCGCGCAAACTACGGAGGAAATCAAAAAAGGAGGTCAGACACATGAACTGCAACGCGAACCATTGCATCCGATGCTCGGTCTCTCAGTGCAAGCATCACTGCGGCGCCGAGAACTATTGCTCTCTGGACAGCATTCAGGTCGGCACGCACGAGGCCGATCCGACCGTGCAGCAGTGCACCGACTGCAAGTCCTTCGACAGAAAGTAAAACCCTGATAAGAACCGCTGCGCCGGACGTCCGACGCAGCGGTTTTTCATGCGAAATGTTTATTTTTTCAGCTCGCGCAGCCTTTCAAGCGTCAGGTTGAACACCGCGCCGCAGAACAGGATGACCATGCAGGAATAGAGCCAGAACATCCCGATCGCGAGGACGGAAAGACTGCCGTACAGCGTGGAATAGGACTGCGAGTATATGACATAGACCGAGAAAAGATTCGTGAAGACCAGCCAGCCGAGGGCGGCAAGCGCCGCGCCGGGCACGACGCTCAGAAAGTGCATCCGCTTGTTCGGGAAGACGAAGAAGATCGCCGAAAACAGTGCCGTCAGCAGGAACATGAGCAGCAGGCCGCGGAACTGCATGACCTTGGCGATCCATTGCAGGATCGGAACCGGGCGGCTCATGCAGAAGCTTGCAATCTCGCGCCCGAAGCCGTGCAGCACGAGCGTCAGCATCAGCGCCGCAAGAATAAAGACCATATAGACCACGCAGAGCGCGCGGCGGAAAAAATAGCTGCGGTTTTCGGACGCGCCGTTGATGCTGTTGAGGCCGAGCTGGAGACAGTAAACGCCGCGTGAGGACGACCAGATTGCCGTGACTGCGGTGATGGAGAGCATGACACCGGTGTTGTTCGTGCTCATGTCGTTGACAATGCGCTCCATCAGCGGCATCAGCACGTCCGGGAGAAGGCCGCGCAGGGCGTTGAGCAGCGAGGCCTGCGTATAGCCGATGTAGGGCAGCATACCGACGATCAGCATCACGGCAGGGAAGAGGGACAGAATCAGGTAAAACGCGGCGTTGGCGGCATAGAGCGGGATATGAAACCCGGCAAACCACTCGACGAACGCCTTGATCCGCGCGTAAAGTGCCCGCATGGTGCAGCTCCTTTCCGAATGTCCGCCGGAATGAAACATTTCATGGGCGGAGAGTAATTGACAAAGATCGATAAGAATGATATACTATTCGAAACAAAAAGTCAATCGAATGACGAGAAAAAACTTTTATGTGGAATAAAAACCGAGAGAATACAGAATGATTCTGCGTGGGATGCGGAAGCGCCTGAACAAGGCGGCCGGACGTATTCTTCTTCGGAGAGGAAGCGTCTATGCAGATCTCAACATCGATGGCGAGCTTTTGCCGCACCATGCCGCTCGAGCGGGCCGTCGCTCTGGTCAAAAACGCCGGATTTGACGGCTTGGATTTTCCCTTCAGCGTCTACGGCAGCCATGCGGGCGACCCGCTCCTGCGGGACGATTGGCGAGACTGGGTTCATACATTGGCAGATGTACTAGACCGGACGCAGCTTCCGATCGTGCAGGCGCACGCACCGTGGAAGCAGGAGATCCCGGTCGATTTTCATGCCGAACGCCCATGGGAGGTCTATGCGCGCTGCATCGAGGCATGCCGCCTGCTGGGCTGCCGCCGGCTGGTCTTTCATCCCCTGCGCCAACCCGACCGGGTCGCGACGCCGGAGCTGCGCGCGCGCATCCACGCGTGGAACGTGCGCTGGTTTTCCGAGCTTTGCGGGCTTGCGGCGTGCAGCGGGGTCTGCATCTGTCTGGAGAACACCTTTGATTCTCATCACGTCCAGCTTCCCGGCGACCCGCCGTATCCCTACACCCGGGCGGAGGAGCTGCTCGCCCTGATGCGCGACATCGGCGGTGACTGCGTCGGGCTTTGTCTGGACACGGGACACGCCAACATTGAGGCGCAGGACGTTCCGGTGATGATCCGCACCCTCGGCCACGCGCTCAAGACGGTTCATCTGAACGACAATTACGGCAGGATCGGGCCGATCTATGAGGATCTGCACCTCTTCCCGGGCTATGGCAGCCTGAACTGGCCGGAGCTTCTGCGCGCGCTGCGCGAGGTCGGCTTCCGCGGGGCGATCAATATGGAGCCGATCGCCGAGCTTCCCAAGAGCACACCGGCCGTGCGGCTGCTCCAGCTTCGCGCCGCAGGAGCAGTTTTGAGAGAATATCTTGCAGAAATTGCTCAATAAAGTGTTATTATTCGGAAAAATTGGACTTTTGGCAGAGAAAATGCGGATTTTTGAGAAAAACTGCACATCGATTTGAAAAAATTAAAATAATTATCCAAAAAATGAAATAAGTTTGTCAAAACATACTTTATTAAGAAAAGTAACAGACGAATCCCGAAATAACTATTGCAATTTAAAATGTGCCGTGCTATACTCTGGTAAAATAAATCGCAGAGCAAACCGGCACAACGTTTTGTGGAATTTCTCCGCAAAAATGCGGAGTGATCCGGTATCCCATCTATTGGACGATGCACCTCAAGGATGACACAGACAGGCAAGTCGGATTTGGTCGGTTGGCTCTCTGCATACCAGACGAGCAAATGCATTGCCCACTTCGTGATCTCCATGGTGCATCGGCCACGCACAGCAGATCCCTTTACCCCATCAAAAAATTAAAGGAGAAGTGAATGCAAATGACAAGACGTTTTCTCAGCATGATCCTTGCGGTTGCCATGATCTGTGGTATGCTGACCGGGATCACCATCAGCGCGAGCGCGGTGTCTGTCAGCGGCAGCTTTGTGAAGTATACCGCTGAAGCAGACGGCACGATCGCAGAGGGCGACTATCTGGTCGTCTACAACGGAAAGGCCATGAAGGCGGCAGTCGTCAGCGGAAGACTGTCCTATGCCGAGGTCACGGCCGAAAACGACGCGATTGCCAACCCGGACGAGGCTCTGGTCTGGCACATCGCGGCAAGCGACACCTATTACACCCTGTATAACGCCTCGACTAAATCCTATGCGGCGGGCACCGGCGTGAAGAACAAGGCACAGCTCCTTGCCGACGGCACGAGCGACGAAGCGCTCTGGACAGGCTCCGGCACGGACGCCTTCGAGTTCGTCAACAAGGCAAATACGGCGAAGAAGGTCAACGCGAATCTCCGCAGTAACGGTACTTACGGCTTTGCCTGCTATGCGGCCAGCACGGGCGGCGCACTGACGCTCTATAAGCTCGATGCCTCCGCAGCGGTTTGCGGGCATACCAATGTTGAGCAGGTCGCTGCGGTCGCCGCCACCTGCACGACGGATGGCTCCGAGGCCGGCACGAAGTGCACCGACTGCGGCGCGATTCTCTCCGGCTGCGCGACTGTTCCGGCTCTCGGTCACGCTTGGAACGAGGGCGAGGTCACCACGGCCGCGACCTGCACGACCGACGGCGTAAAGACCTTCACCTGCACCCGCTGTGCAGAGACGAGGGTTGAGGCTGTCCCGGCGACGGGTCACACCTATGAAAACGGCGTATGCACGGTTTGCGGTGAAGCAGAGCCCGCAAAGACGAGCTACGTGCTGGTCTCCGACGCTTCGACTCTGAAGGCCGGTGACGTGATCGTGATCGCCTCGGCAAGCAAGGGCGCTGCCGCAGCGGCAATGGGCGGGAAAACCTATTTCGCTCAGACTGTGGCTACGGCCGAGACCGGCGCGATCACCGCCTCCGACGCCATCGAGATCACCCTCGGCGGCGAGGCAGGCGCTTGGACGCTGACCACCGCAGAGGGCGTCGTCGGCACGAGCGCGGTCAAGGTGCTGGAGCTGAACAACGCCAGCGGTGTGCAGACCTGGACGATCGAGATCGACGCCGCGACTGGCGCCGCAACGATCGCCAGCACCAACGCGTCCTGCGGCAAGATTCTTTATAATGTGAGCGCAACGCGCTTCACCAACTACACTACCGCTCCGAACGCCGGCATGTTGCTCCCGGAGATCTACCGGAAGGGCGACGCTGCTCCCTGCGGGCATACCAACGTTGTGGAGGTCGAGGCGGTTGCCGCCACCTGCACCGCCGACGGCTGCGAGGCCGGCACGAAGTGCGCCGACTGCGGCAAGGTTCTCACTGGCTGCGCGGTCATCCCGGCGCTCGGCCATGACTACGGCGAATACACCGTCACGAAGGAAGCCACCTGCACCGAGGCCGGTGAACAGACCCGTACCTGCTCGCGCTGCAATGCAGTTGATACCGTCGTGATCCCGGCTCTGGGTCATGTCGACGCCGATCAGGACAGCAAGTGCGACCGCTGCGGCGCAGAGATAGCGCTTGACCTCTACACCCTGACCGATACGTTGACAGCCGGCAGCGTCTATGTGATTGCTGCAAAGGATGCCGACGGCAAGTACTGGGCGCTTTCCAACTTCGAGACCGGCAAGGAAGTTACGACCTGCACCGAGGTCTCGTTCGCTAACAACGCCGTGAATACCCCCGACGCGACCGTCCTGTTCAAGGCAGTCGAGGGAACCTATACCCCCTATACCGGCATCGGCTTTGAGGGCGCGACGGAAGGCAACTATCTGCACCTGAACGCCAAGGCAATTCGTGTTACGACCTCCTTCCAGAATGGCATCTTTACGGTTGCCGCCGGAACCGAGCCCGGATCCGTCAGCCTCAAGAGCTGCAACGAAAAATATCTCTCCTTCGCAAACGGCAAGTTCACGGTTTCCGCTTCTGCGGCTGACCTCTATCTCTTCGCAAAGGCTCCGGCTGCGCACGTCCACACGCTGACGGCAGTCGAAGCGAAGGCCGCAACCTGCACCGAGGCCGGCAACGAGGCCTACTGGACCTGCACCTGCGGCAAGCTGTTCTCCGACGCCGAGGGCGCCAACGAGCTCACCGAGATCCCGACGATCCCGGCACTGGGTCACGATCTCCATTCCACCGTGTTCCCCGCGACCTGCACGGAGGAGGGCTACACCCATGTTACCTGCTCGCGCTGCGATTATTCCGACATGACGGACATCGTCGAAGCGCTCGGCCATGACTATGTGCGCGTGGTCACGCCTGCGACCTGCACGGAGGACGGCTACACGACCGTCACCTGCACGCGCTGCGATTACAGCGACCTGACGGACATCGTCGAGGCGAAGGGCCACAGCAATTATCAGTACGCCGACAACGGCGACGGCACGCACAAGGTCACCTGCGGCGTCTGCGCCGCCGTGATCGACGCGGCCGAGGCGCATGTCTATGTTGACGGCGTCTGCGTCTGCGGCGTCAGCGAGAAGCTGACCGACGCGAACCTGAAATTCTTCGGCAAGACGGTCATCTTCGAGGCGGATTTCTCGATCAAGT
>OIXH01001049.1_pt1 | contig 32337 bp, 29 predicted proteins | sample 1587741 | NCBI WGS metagenome assembly OIXH01 (sample SAMEA3888916, study PRJEB22519) | human gut metagenome | biome: human gut; feature: human-associated habitat; material: faeces | place: Denmark | collected 2011 | reverse complement strand
GAAAATATGTAAACCATGTGCTTGCACAAAGTGTAAACCATGTTGCTCTTGACACGATGCGCGCCCCTACAACGTTGCGAAAAAAGTAACCGCACATCATGCCGCCGCACCCGTAGGGGCGCGCATTGCGCGCCCGCGTTTTGTGCGGAATTTGCTTCTTGCTCAATGATTGCACTGAATTGAAGCGGCTCAAAGCCGCAATGCGCTTCCGCTTTGAAAGGAGCCCTCCATGAACCTTCTGCCCCTAAAACAACGCCGTTCCGCCCTGTTCACGCTGGTTTCCGTTCTGGCCGCCGCATATGCCGCGCCGTATCTCGTCCCCGACAGCCCGGATTCTCTGGTCTTTCGGGATGGCATACTGCCCGCGCTGCTGCTGCTCGCAGCGGCTTATCCCGCCCGCGCGGCGTTTGAAAAGCATCCTGCGCGCGCGCTGAAATACGGCGGCTTTCTGGCGCTGGTCTTCTCGTTCTTCCTCGGGCTGGGCAGCGAGCTGATGGTTTACGACGGCTTTCTGCCCGGCGCGGGCAGCTTCATCCGCCGCCTTGCCGTTCCCTGCCTGATGACCCCGCTACTGGGCGCGCTGTTTTCCTACCTCTTTGCCGCGCCTGCGCGGAATGATGCGCCCGGCGGCCGCCGCCTGCCTGTTCCGCTCTATTTTCTGGTCTTTGCGCTCTCCTATACGGCGACGCTGCTGGCCTTCTTCCCCGGCGTCATCAACTATGATTTCGAGGGCGAAATCGTACAGTATATGACCGGCGAATATCTGGCCTCTCACCCGATTTTCCATTCCATGCTGACCGGCGTACTCTATCAAATCGGCACGGCGCTCTTCGGCAGCGCGACCGGCGGCGCGGCGACGTACAGCGTCTTTCAGCTTCTCTGCCTGTCCGCCATGTTCGCGTGGTGCTGCGGCTTCCTGCAAAAGCGCGTGCCGCTGTGGGCGGTTCTGCTCGTCGCGGCCGCCATGGCCATCCTGCCCTTCAACGGCATACTGGCCATCTCGACGGTCAAGGATACGCTCTTCACCGGCCTGTGCGCGATGCTCTGCCTGACCCTGTGGGAAATCGCCGAAGATCCGGATGCGTTCATGGCGCGCAAGGCGGCGCTCCTGCGCGTGTTCCTCATCTGTCTGGCCATGTCCCTGCTCCGCCACAACGCCGTCTTCTCCGTCCTGCCCGCGGTGCTCGCCGCCGTCGTCCTCTGCCGCGGCGCGCGCAAAAAGGCCGCGGCGCTCTGCGCCGTGACGATGCTCTTCTGCCTCGGCGCGCCCCGCTGCCTGCAATACGCGACCCACGCCAAGGCGCTGCTCAGCTCCGAGCTGATGAGCGTCCCCTGCCAGCAGCTCATGCGCACCGCCGCGCGTGTAGACGAGCTGACGGAGGAGGAATACGACGAGATTGCCGCGTGGTTCTCCGGCGCAATCCACCGCTATCGCCCGAGCTACGCCGACCCGGCGAAGGGCGGCAATTTCGATTTGGCGCGCTACACGGCGCATCCCGAGGAATACTGGTCGCTGTGGAAAAAGTACGCCAAGCGCTACCCGCGCGTCTATATCGAGGCGTTTTTCGCCAACTGTATGGGCATCTGGTACCCGGACGACACGACGCACGCCCATACGCTGGATACCGAGGATTGGGATAACGTCTACCTGCGAACCGTCAACGTCGTGCCCGAAATGGTCGGCGAGGTCACCGCACATTCGTATCTGCCCGCCTATCGGACGTGGCTTTACAATTCGACGCACCACTCCAGACATGAAAACGTCCCGCTCTATTCGCAGTTATTCAAACCCTCGACCTATGTGTATCTGCTGCTGGCGCTGACGCTGCTGCTGCTTTATCGCCGCGAACGCCGCTGGGCGCTCTGCACGCTGCCGGTCTGGGGCATCATCCTTTCGCTGCTCTTCTCGGCGTGCATCCTGATTCGCTATTCGTATCCCTTCATGGTCTGCGTCCCGATGCTGGCGCTGCTGATTCTCTTTTCAAACCGCCGTCCTGCCTGACGCTGTTCCCCTCAGGGCACGACGCGCTTATCTGCCGTTTTTCGCGGCAGAACAGACTGTAGACAAAAAGCTATTCTCCCCCCGAAGGGGGGGGAGAATAGCCCTTTCCGCAAATGAAAGAATAGCTGAATTTCTTGATTTTGCTATTCAAGTCAGGTTTGCTTATGTCAACAAGCTGGTCTGCCGTTTTTCGCGGCAGATTTTTTTTATTTTGGTCTTGACATCGTGCCCGTTTCGATGTATTATTGTATTAAGCCCTTAGTACAGCAATACAAGAAAGGAGCTTCATCATGGAATGGTCCATTGTCGCCGGTCGTCCCGTCTATCTCCAGCTCATCGAACAGCTGGAGCTGGCCATCGTCGTCGGCGAATACCCGCCGGGCGAAAAAATCCCCGGCGTGCGCGACCTCGCCGCGCAGGCGCAGGTCAACCCCAATACCATGCAGCGCGCGCTCGCCGAGCTGGAAACGCGCGGCCTGCTGGAAACCCAGCGAACGGCGGGGCGAACCGTGACGGGCGACGTCGAAAAAATCGCGCAGACCCGGCGGGCGCTCGCGCAGACGCTGGTTCACCATTTTTATCATCAGGCGGCAGCGCTCGGCCTCACAAAAGCCGAAATCGCCGCGCTGCTCGAACAGGAGGAGGCATAACCATGGCGGCTATCTACACCGCGAACCATCTTCAAAAGAACTACGGCGGCCGCGTCGCGCTGCGCGACGTGAGCTTCTCGATTGAGCCGGAGCGGCTGGTCGGTCTGCTCGGCCCGAACGGCGCGGGCAAATCAACGCTGATGAAATGCTCGATGGGGCTGCTCACGCCGACCGCCGGTGAAATCACCATCGGCGGCGTAAAGCCCGGCCCGGCCAGCAAGGCCATCACATCCTATCTGCCCGACCGCATGGCGCTCTCCACGAGCATGCGCGTGCGCGACGCGGTGGCCATGTACGCGGATTTCTTCGCGGATTTCGACCGTGTGAAGGCGCGCGACATGCTGCTGGATCTGAAGCTCGACGACGGCCAGCGCATCGGCGCGATGAGTAAGGGCATGCAGGAAAAGATGCAGCTCTGTCTGGTGATGGCGCGCGCGGCGCGGCTGTATCTGCTCGACGAGCCGCTCGGCGGCGTCGATCCGGCGGCGCGGGATTACATTTTGAACACCATCCTGCGCAATTACAGCGAAAACGCATCCGTCGTGCTCTCCACCCACCTCATCGGGGACATCGAGCGCGCGCTGGACGAGGTGCTGATGCTCAAGGATAACACGGTTTTCCTGCATCAGGGCGTGGACGAGCTGCGCGAGGCGCACGGATGCAGCGTGGATGAATATTTCAGGGAGGTGTTTCGGGCATGATCCGCAAATTGCTCAAGGTTGAATTCAGGGAGGCGTTTTCCTCCATGCTGCCCGTCGGCGCGGGCATGCTCGTGCTCAGCGCATTGACGGCGCTCAACTCCGCCGTTACCGCGCGAATCCGCGTCAGCTCCGCCGGGTTTGACTGGCTGGGCGCGCTGCTGGCCTTCGCAGCGGCCGTCTGCTTCATCTCGGTGCTGGCGGTCTGCTTCTTCGCGAACGTCAACCGCTTTTACCGCATGCTCGGCGAGGAGGGCTACATTCAGCTCACCCTGCCCGCGACAATGAGCCAGCACATCGCGGCCAAGCTGATTGCCGCCGTCGTGACGACGCTGATGACGTTCCTGTTTCTGGCCGTCTGCTCGTCCCTGATGGCGTTTCCGGCCGGCGCATCGTGGCTGACGGATATGCTGCGCGACGGGCGCGACATGGTGCGCGGCGGCGGGCTCTCGCTGCTTCTGCTGACCGCGGTCATCGCGCTGGCTGGGATGGCCATGGGCTATCTGCACACGTATCTCTCCTGCGCCGTCGGCAGTCTGTTCCCCCAGCACCGCAAGCTGGCGAGTATCCTCTCGTTCTTCGCGCTGCAATTTCTCGCGCAGATTCTCTTCATGCTGGCGGTCTATTTCGCCGCGACGCGGATGGAGGTTCTGCTCAATTCGTTCAGCCGTTTCGCCCTCGATCTGCTCAGCAGCCCGAACGGCGAGATGAAGGCGATTTTCGGTTCGCTCGTCGGCGTTTCGGCGGTTGAAATCGTCATCGACGCGGTGCTCTGGCTGATTACCCAGACACTTCTCACCCGAAAGCTGAATCTGCCGTAATATCACTTGACTCCTTCAGTCACGGCTACGCCGTGCCAGACCTTCGGCGTTCCGCTTGCCTGCCTCCCGCACAGCGGGCGGCAAGCTCTGCGCCCTCAAAGAGGGAGCTCTTTTAACAGGTTATTTTCCGTCTACGCGATACGCCGCGCCCCTAGAACGTTGCGGAAAAAGCAACCGCGCCAATGTTTTGTGCAGGATTTGCTTTTTTCTCAATTATTCATCATAAAAGCGACGCACTTGGTCATTCGAGTGCGCCGCTTTTTTCACAGATCATCCGAGCTCACGCCGCCGCCATAGCGCTTGAGCACATATTCCCCGTTCTCGTCCTTCTCGTAATCAAACCCGTAATCGCCGTTTTTACCGTTCAGCTCGTAGCTGATGGTCACGATCACCCGGTCGGCCTTCGTGTTCTTGCAGGCCACGCCGGTTTCCCGCACCTTCGCCTCCGGGAATGCCTCGGTGAACAGGCTGACCGCTTTCTCCCGCACGACGGGCACAAAGCTCCAGTCGATGTCCCCGCCGTTGTTCTGCGGCGTTTCCACCCGATTGCTCTGTATCTTCTCCCCCGCCTCGTGCAGCGCGCTTTCAACGCCCGCGCAGCCGGAGAGGGACAGCAGCAGCGCAAACAGAGCCAGACACAAACCCATCTTTTTCATTTCTCGTTCGCTCCTTTAATGTCGTCGGGCGCGCCGCCGCGCCTCATCCCCACGCCTCTTTCAGCGCGGAAAGCCCCTGCCGAATCTGGTCTTCATCCATGCCGGAAAAGCCCAGCAGCACGACGCGGCTTTCATCGTTCTGCATCACCGCGTAATCGGAGAGCCGCGTCAGGTGCACCCCCGCCTGTTCGGCCAGCGGCGCCAGCTCGCGCGCGGGCGTTTTGCCGCCGACATGGAGCAGCGCATACAGCCCCGCGCCGCAGGGCGCGACGCTGCCGAGGTTCAGCGCCTGCACGGTCTCCGTCAGCGCCGCCAGCCGCGCGCGGTAGACAACGCGCATCCGCGCGATATGCCGCTCCAAAAAGCCGCCCGCGATAAACTTGCGCAGCGTCTCCTGCTCAAACCCCGGCACGGTACAGGCCGCGTGCATCGTTCGATAGCGCGCCGCCAGCTCCCGCGGCAGCGCCATGAAGCTCAGGCGCAGACCGGGCGCGAGCGTTCGCGAAAACGTGTTCATGTAGACGACCTGCCGCCCGCCGTCCATGGCGCGCAGCGCGGGCGCGCCCGCGCCGGAGAAGCGGAATTCGCTGTCGTAATCGTCCTCCAGAATATAGCCGCCCGTCTCCCGCGCCCAGCGCAGAAGCGCCGCCCGCTGGCCGGGCTGCATCTCCTCGCCCGTCGGGAATTGGTGCGTCGGGGTGACGTAGGCCGCGCCCGCGCCGCTCCGGTACAATTCGCGCACGTCAATCGCCCCGCCGGAAAGCGGGGTCGGCGCAATCCGCGCGCCGCTGACCACCAAAATGCGCCGAACGCGCGAATAGCCGGGGTCTTCCACCGCGAAAAGCCGCTCGCGCCCGATCAGCGCGACCAGCGCGGAAACCAGCACCTCCGTGCCCGCGCCCAAAACGATGGCCTCCGGCGGCGCGTCGATGCCGCGCATGCGGTGCAGATAGCCCGCGATTTCCCGTCGGAGCGCCGGTTCGCCCTGCGGGTCGCCGGAGAGCAGCAGGGTCGCGCTCTGCTCGCTGAGCACCTCGCGCATCAGCCGCGCCCACGTGGCATAGGGAAAATGCGCGGCGTCCGCCGCGCCCGTTCCGAAATTCCAGCGGACAGGCGGCTTTTCCCCGTCGGTCAGGCCGACGCGCTGCGCCTGTTCCAGCGCGTAAATGCCGCTTCTGGGGCGGCTCTCGCAAAGCCCCTCGCTGATGAGCCGCGCATAGGCCGCCTCGACCGTCGCGGTGCTGACGCTCAGGTGCGCCGCCAGCTCCCGCTTGGAGGGCATCCGCTCCCCCGGACGAATCCCGCCGCGCTCCATTTCGCGTTTCAGCGCGGTATAGAGCTGCTCGCAGAGGGGAATTTTGCTCGCCGCTTCCAGTGTGCACGTAAACATGTTCATTCCACCTCGCAGTGTGCCCATTCCCGAACGTGATCCCACGCGACATAGAAACCCGCGCCGTGGCTGCAAAAGACGCTTCCGGGCGGGTTGAGCGTGTCGGCCAGCGGGTCATAGCCGCTCTGCCGCACAATGTCATCCTGATTTTTGCACGGCTCATAGCGGTCAAACCGCGTCGCGATGCGCCCGTGTCCGCGCGTGGAGGCGGCGAACCGCGTCGGATAATCCCAGAACATCGCGGCAGTGCACCGCCCCGTGAGCGTCGTCTCCCCGCCGTCCGTTTCGGATGCGTCGAGCTGCGCGCCGATGCGAAGCAGTTCGCCCGTTACCCGCGCCAGCGCCTCGTTCGGCATGGCCAATTCAAAGCGCACCACCGGCTCCAGCAGCGCGTTTTCCGCCTGCATCAGCGCGTTGCGAATCGCGCGGCAGGTCGCCTCGCGAAAGTCGCCGCCCTCCGTGTGCTTGAGGTGCGCGCGCCCCGCAATCAGCCGAATCCGCACGTCGCACAGCGGGCTCCCTGTCAGCACGCCGGGGTGCGCCCGCTCAAAGACATGCGTGCGGATCAGCCGCTGCCAGTTTTCCTCCAGCGAATTGGGCGGGCAGTCCGCCGCAAACGAAATGCCGCTCCCCGGCGCGCCCGGTTCGAGCTTCAGCCACACCTCGGCATAGTGCCGCAGCGGCTCATAGTGCCCGATGCCCACGACCGGGGCGGCAATCGTCTCCTTGTAGAGCACATGCGGCGGGCACATCCGCACCACGTCGCCGAAGCGCGCCGCCAATATGCCCTGCAAAACCTCCACCTGCACCGCGCCCATCACGCCGACGGAAACGCCGTCCGCCTCCGGGCGAACGGAGAGCAGCGGGTCTTCCTCCTCCATTTCGCGCAGATGCGCCAGCAGCGCGCTCTGCGTCAGCGGCGCCGTCGGCTCCACCTGCACGCTCATCAGCGGCACGGTTTCGGGCACTTCAAGGCCGAAGCCGTCGCCGATTCGCTCGCCGGGTCTGGCCGAAAGCCCCGCCAGCGCGGCGGTCTGCCCCGCGTGCGCCTCGCCCATCGGCAGCAGCCTGCCGCCCTGCGGCGCGAGAATCGCCGCGACCTTGCAGGCACCGGAGATCGTCCGCACCTCGTCGCGCGCGCGCAAAACGCCGCTCGTCACCTTCACATAGGTATATCGAACGCCGCCGACGCGCCGCACCCGATACGCCTTGGCGGAAAACGGCTCGCCCTCGCGCCGCGCGTAATCCGTCCGGCAGAGCGCTCCGACGGCCTCCGCCAGCGCGTCCACGCCGATATCGCCCAGCGCGCTGCCCGCCAAAACGGGATAAAGCGCGCAGGCCGCAAACGCGCGCCGCGCGCCCGAAAGATAATCCGCTCTCGACGCGGTTTCCTCCAGATGCTGTTCCAGCAGAAGCTCGTCCCGCTCGGCCAGCGCCTCGCGCACGTCGCCCGCCATCAGCACACAGTCGCCGGAAAGCAGCCTGCGCATCTGCGCCGTCACGCGCGCAATGTCCGCGCCCTCCCTGTCCGTCTTATTCAGAAAAATAATCGTCGGGATTTGCCGCTTTTGCAGCAGCCTGAAGAGCGTCACGGTGTGGCTCTGCACGCCCTCCGCGCAGGAGACGACGAGCAGCGCCGCATCCAGCACGGACAGCGCGCGCTCCATCTCGCCGGAAAAATCGACGTGCCCCGGCGTATCCATCAGCGTGACGAAAAGCGGCTCGCCGCCCGAAACCGGCCACGAAAGCGTCGCCTGTTCGGTGAAAATCGTGATGCCGCGCGCGCGCTCCATCGGATCATCGTCCATGAAGGCGTCGCCGTGATCGACGCGGCCGCAGGCGCGAATCACGCCCGCGCGCCTGAGAAGCTGTTCGCAGAGCGTCGTCTTGCCCGCGTCAACGTGCGCCGCAACCCCGAGCGTCAGATTCATGGCTGTTCCTCCGTCTGCGCTTTCGCCGCCTCGTCCTCCTCGCGGATGCGGTCAAACACCGCATCCACCACCTTCTGCTGGTGGCGCGTGAACTTGCGCCCGTCGAGATAGGCCTTCGCCATCTCCGGCCTGCGCCGCAGGGTGATATACAGCGATTCGCTGAGCTGCCAATCGACGATGTGCGCGTGGTTGCCGTTGAGCAGCGGTTCGGGCACGGTCAGCCCCTCGAACTCGCGCGGGCGGGTATACTGCGGGTATTCGAGCAGGCCGGAGGAAAAGCTCTCCGTCTGCGCGCTCTCCTCGCAGCCCAGTACGCCCGGCACGAGCCGCGCCACGCAGTCCACCAGCACCATCGCGCCCAGTTCGCCGCCGGTCAGGACGTAATCGCCGATGGAAATCTCCTCGTCGATGCACAGATCCAGCGCGCGCTGATCCACACCCTCGTAGTGGCCGCAAAGCAAAATCAGCTCGTCCTCCTTGGCGAGCTGCTCGGCCTTCTTCTGCGTCAGCGTTTCGCCGCGCGGGGAGAGATAGATGCGCTTCACCTTTCTGCCGCCCTGCACGTCGCGAATCGCGTCCACAATCGGCTGGGCGAGCATCACCATGCCCGCACCGCCGCCGAAGGGCGCGTCGTCGGTATTGTGGTGCTTGTTTTTGGAATACGCGCGGATATCCACCTCGCGGATCTCCAAAATGCCCGCCTTTTCCGCGCGGCCGAGCATGCTCGTGTGCAGCGGGGTGAACATCTCCGGGAAGGTGGTCAGAATCGTGATTTTCATTTGTCCTCCGTGGGCTGGGACGAGAGCAGCGTCATCTCCTGCCGCGCCATCTCTTCGAGCACGGCGTACATCTGCTCCTCCTGCGTGGCGATTTCCAGAATCTCGATTTCGCGCAGGGTGACGGTTTCCTCCTCCGCCTCGCGGCCGAAGAAATCCAGCAGCCGCAGCTTGAGCCGCAGCCCGTTGGCCTCCAGCACGCGGCCGGTAATCATGTCGTCGCCCATGATGACGGAGACGATCTCCCCGCGCTCCTTGCAGGCCAGCAGCACGCTGAGCAGCAGATCGGTGTCCTCCGCGGGCGCTTCCGTAAAGAAGCAGCGATGGTGCTGCTTGTGGTAAGCGAGCAGCATCGCCAGCCGCTGTTCGTATTCCTCCCCGGCGAGCACCTGAATGACGTCCTGATTGCGCCGCACGCGCCAGCCGTCAATCTGTCCCCACGGGCTCAAATCGCACATGAGCACATGCTGCCCGTCCACCGCCTCCACAAACCCCGCGGAGAACCCCTCCGGGTCTTCCGGGTCGGTGTAGACGGAAGCCAGCGCGCCCTGTGCCGCCAGAATCCTGAGCAGGTAAACCATATATCCGTTCGTCATCGTTTCTTTTTCTCCCTCGCCCCCGCCCGGCGGGAGCCCCTTGGCCGAAGCGCCGCGGCAGGCGCGTCAATATCTCCGCTTGGGCAGATAGAACCGTCGGCTGCCCCAGATATCCACAATCATAATGCACGGTTCGCCCGCGCAGACGGGCATTTCCAGCGTCGCGGCGAGCGCCGGGGTTGCCACGCTCCGCACGCTGGATGCATACCGGCGGTAGGTATCGCCCTGTACAAAGCCGCAGCTCCACTGATCCACCGCGTCCAGCCCGTTGATGCCCATGGCCTGCGTGGCCGCGTTTTCAAAGCTGATCAGCCGCACGGTGTAGGAGCTGATGGCCGGGAAGACCTCGGCCTCCACCGCGCAGTCGTCCGCGCCGCAGGGCGCTTCCACGTCGAAGGTGAAATCCAGCGGCTTGCCCGCCGTGCTCTGCGCCAGCCGCTTGCCCGTCGTCGCAATCGCCAGCGGGCTTTGATCGACACACAAAAAACGCCGGTTCAGACCCGCCGCCGCGACGGCCGACGTGCCGCTGCCCGCAAACAGGTCGCAGATGAGGTCGCCCTCCTGCGAGGAACAGCTCACGATGCGCTCCAGCAGCTTCAGCGGCTTCTGCGTTTCATAGCCGGTGCGCTGGGGGTCTTTCTGCTGCAGGTGGCTGATATCGTCCCAGACGTCGCCGGGATAGGCCGGTTCGTCGTCGTAATAGCGGTATTCCTTGCCGCCGGACATGATCGAGCGATAGCTGCGCCCGTTTTCATCCACCGCGCGGCGCATGTGGTTGCTGCGCGACTCGTTCCGCGCGACCGGCACGGCCTTGAGGTTGAAGTAATACGACCGCGACCGCGCGTAGAACAGAATCACGTCGTGCTTGCGCGGAAAATAGCTGCGCGCGCGGCCGCCGGTCTGGTAACTCCAGATGATCTCGTTGAGGAAGTTGCTTTCGCCGAAAACCTCGTCCATCAGCAGCCGCAGGTGCGCGTACATCCGGCTGTCGATATGCAGAAAGAGGGTGCCCTCCTTCTTGAGCAGCTCGCGGGAGAGCAGCAGCGTCTGCTTCATCATCGACAGGTATTCCGCGCGATCCGGCCAGCGGTCGTCGTAAGCGGGCAGGCTGAGGCAGGGCGAGCCGGTCTTATAGCCCTTTTCGCCGATGCGCGCCTTCATATCGAACTGCTTGCCTGTGTTGAACGGCGGATCGAGATAGATGGTCTGCACCTGCCCGCCGAAGCGCGATAGAAGAGCCTCCCCTTCCTCCGGCAACTTTGCCTGAATCAGCGTGCCCGTGCTCTCCCGGCCCATGTGGCGCTCCGCGACGCAGCTGATATATGTGCAGGGCATGGCCATCCACCTTTCTAAGCGACTCGCGCTTCTTTTGATTCGTGCGCGTCCGCAGACACGCTCCCTAATTTAATATTATACTGTTTTTTACGGGTTTTTACAAGGGGTCTGATGAAACGGCGGGCGAAGCGTTTTTTGTCGCGCAAAAAAGCGGCCGAAGGGTTTCCAAAAGCCCTTCAGCCGCTCTGTCCCTGTCTTCGGGGAAAAGCGCCCCGTCATCCGCTCTGTTTTTCAATCAGCTCTTTGCGGTAGTTTCCGTTTTCGACCGTCAGCACGACGTTATCCGCCTGCGTGTACGTCGAGGACATGTGCACCGGAAGCCCCTGCTCGTCATAGACCACCTTGAACGTCTTGAACAGCGGGGCGGACGGCGCGCAGCCCAGCATTTTGGCCTGCTCGTTGGTCGCATAGGCGAGCGTGATTTCGCGATACGCGCGTCTCATGCGCACGCCGTACTGCTCGCACATGATGTTGTAGGTGGAAACGCCGTCCTCGATCTGCTCAAGGAAACCGGGATAGCGCTTGGCGGAATAGGTCGCCCGGTCGATCATCCACGGCTTGTCATCCAGGATCATAAGCCGCGTCAGAACGAGCACCTCGTCCCCCTCTTCGAGATTGAGCATTTTCTGCTCATTCCGGTTCGCCTTGTATTCCTTTTTGCTGATGACGATGCTGTGCAGCCGCCCGCTATCCTGCCCGTATCGGCCGGAAAAGCCCACGGTCGCATGCTCGCTGATGGACATGACCGGAACAGCCGCGCGTTTCTGGGTAACAAACGTTCCCTTCCCCTGTTTCTTTTCAAGATAGCCTTCTTCGACGAGTTCATCAATCGCGCGGCGCACCGTGATCCGGCTCACCCCGTAGCTTTTGCATAGCTCCGCTTCGGACGGGAGCTTCTCCCCCGCGTCGAGCACATGGTTATCCAGTCGCTCGCGAAGCATCATCATCATCTGCTCATACAGAGGGACGGCGTTGTTGTTATCCAGCGGCTTCATGTCCTTTTTGCTTTCCCTTCTTTAGTCAAGCGGATGCGGATAGCCGAAGCCGCCGTGGAATTTGCAGGTGTTGGCCGCCGCGGTGGCCGCAAAGCGAAGCGCGTCCTCCATGCCGTCGCCCAAAATGCGGCGGGTCAGGAAACCGGCGATGAAGCTGTCGCCCGCGCCCATCGTGTCGATGGCCTCGACGGGCACGATGCCCTGATGGTAGCGCTTTCCTTCCTCCGAGAAGATCGAGCCTCTGGAGCCGAGCGTCACGCCCACGACCTTCGTGCCGAGCGCGTGGCAGCGATCCATCAGCGCCTCGATCTCCTCCTGCGTCATGTGCGAGCCGGAGAAGAACGCATACGTCACATACGGGCAGACGCGCGCCAGATAATCCGGGTCGATGCGCTCGGAGAAATCGAAGGAAACCTGACAGCGCTTGGCCATCTCCGGCAGCTCGTACTCGATCGAGGAGAAGCAGCTCGTGTGGCACAGGCCATACTGCTCGATGTAATCCAGATCCTCCGGGGTCAGGCGGATGCGGGCGACGTGCTGCGCGGTATTGCGCGGGCCGCCCACAAACTTGCGGTCGCCGTCGATGAGGCGAACCCCCGGCGAACCGCTGGGCGCGTACATCGTGCGGCTGCGCTCAAAGTGAACGTTTTCCTGCGTGAGCGCCCATTTGAGGTGCTCCGCCTTGCCGTCGTTGCCGAACATGCCGATATAGGCGACGTCTTCAATGCCGTCCCGGCGGCAGTTCACCGCAACGTTGACCGCGTTTCCGCCGGGATAATACACGTGGTCATCCAGATAGCAATCCACAACGTTATCGCCGACGGCGATCATTTTTCCAGCCATTGTCGTGTTCCTCCGTTTCGTTCTCTTAGCCCTTGACCGAGCCGGCCGTCATGCCGCGGATAAACTGCTTCTGCATCAGCAGGAACAGGATAATCAGCGGTGCGGCGGAAATCGTCATGCCCGCCAGCAATACGCCCCAATCGGTCTGGAGCGCGTCGCGCAGGTTCATCAGACCGGCCGGAATCGTGCGGAACTTGTCGCTGTCAATGAAGATGATGGCGTAAAGGAACTCGTTCCATGCATAATACGCCGTCAGGATGGTGCATGTCAAGAGGATCGGTTTGCTCATCGGCAGGAAGATGTTGTAAAAGACCTTGAAGCTGGAGCAGCCGTCCAGAATCGCCGATTCCTCGATCTCCTTGGGGATCGACAGGAAGTGCGAACGAATCAGCATGACGATCAGCGGGATTCGATACGCCGTATACGGGATAATCAGGGCGAGATACGTGTTGTGGATATGCAGCGCCTGAATGATCTTATACAGCGGAATCAGCGTGACCTGCGGGGAGAGCATCATGCCGCCCATGCACAGGATGAAGATGAGCTGGTTGCCCTTAAAGCGGAAGCGGGCCAGCGAATAGGAGGCCAGCGCGGAAACCAGAATCGCGCCGACAATCGTGGAGCCCGTCACCAGCACGGAGTTGAGGAAGTACTTGGAAATACCGCGCTGCCATGCGAGCGCATAGTTATTCCAGAGCGGACTTTTGGGCATCGCCCAAATGTTTTTGTAAATTTCCTTGTAGCTTTTCAGGGAATTGCAGATCATCCAGAATAACGGATACGCAACCAGCAGGAAGTAGATGAACAGAAGCACAATGATGATGGCCATGAGCGGCGTCATCTTGTTGCCCGGCAGGCGGCTTCTCTTTCTCTTGATCTCGCGAGGTGCGGTCGCAGCCTTTTCCATCGTCAATCCTCCTTTCCGGAACCGAACGCGCGATTCTGAATCAGCGCCAGAATCATGGAGATGATGAGCATACCGACCGCAATCGTGGAAGCATAGCCCATCTTATCGAGCGCAAAGCCGTTCTTGTACATGTATACGGCCAGCGTGGTGGAGGCGTTGCCCGGTCCGCCGCCGGTGAGGATATACACGTCGTTGAAGACCAGGAACGCGCCGGTAACCGTCGTCACGCACATGACGAAGGTCATTTCCTTCACCTGCGGCAGCGTGACGTTGATGAAACGACGCAAACGCCCCGCGCCGTCGATCTCGGCCGCCTCGTAGAGATCCTCCGGAATGCCCTGAATGGCGACGATGAACAGCATCATCGTGTAGCCCATGGAATGCCACTGGCTCATGGCAATCGCGGAGAAAATCGCCGTATCCGTCGCGCCCGTCCAGGCGTGCGCCAGATTGCCCAGGCCGATCATCTTCAGCCCCGCGTTGATCAGGCCGATCTTCGGGTGATAGACGAAAGAGAACAGCAGCGCAACGACGGTCATGGAAATCAGAACCGGCAGGAAATACATCGTGCGCAGCATCGTGCTCACGTGGCGCAGCAGCTTATCTTCCAGCACGGCCGCGATGCACAGCGACAGCCCCACCTGAAAGATCACCGAAATCACGCAATACCAGATGTTGTTGACGATCGCGGTGCGAATCACGGGATCGGCCAGCATTTCCTTGTAGTTGGTCAGCCCAACGAACGTTTTCGTCGGCGAAAACGCGCTGAAAGTCTGCGTGGAATAGAAGAAATTGGCCACCAGCGGGATATAGACGAAAATACCCAGCAACAGAATGCACGGAATCACGTAGAGATACGGCGTAGCACGGTTCATGCCAGCGCTTCTAGTCTGTTGCACAACGGTCACCTCCTGATTGAATATCGCTTTGGGTTCACTTACACCGGGTTGCCTTTCAAGGGATACGCCCCTCTCTTGAAAGACAACCGCAGCATGGTTGATCTTTCGCCGCTTTCACGGCATTTGGGAGAAAAGAAGAACCGGCGCCCGGCTCGACAGCACGGACGCCGGCTTGGTTACATTACTTGAGGGCAGCGGCAGCGGTCTGCACGGAAGCCATCACGTCTTCGGCGGTCATGTCGCCGGTCAGCAGGAGCTGGCCGCCGTTCATGAAGGCGTTGGCGATGGTCGCTTCGGTCGCGCAATCCTGCCAGACGGCCGGCTCGGTCGCGGCCAGAATCAGGTTAATCGCCTCGAGCTGCTTCTCGTCGCAGTTGGTCTCGTCCCAGGCGCCCTTGACGCAGGAGATTTCGCCGCACTCGGCGATCATGCGATGGCCGCCTTCCTTAGAGATGACGAACTCCATGAACTTGATGGCCGCTTCCTGAACCTCAGGCTTGGCGGTCGCGGAGATCATCATGCCTTCCGGCGCGCCGGTCAGCTGACCCGGATCGCCCTTGCCGTCTTCCACGGCCGGGAAATTGAAGAACGCATAGTTGAGCTCTTCGTCGTCGCGCATGTACTTCATCTCGGCGAGCTGCATGTAGCACATCGGGGAAACGCCCATGATGAACGCATTACGCGCAAACTCGTGATCGACGGAGCACGGATCGGAGGTCATGTACTCGCCCAGCTTCTTGAAGATGTTCAGCGCCTCGATGTAAGCCGGATCGCTGAAGTCGCCGCCGCCGGTGTAATCCTTCGCGAGGACTTCCGGATCGACAACGCGCTGGCAGATGGTGCCCAGATAGTGAGAGACCGCCCACGGCGCGGAGAAACCGGCGGAGATCGGCTCGTCATAGCCGTTTTCCTTCAGCTTTTCGCAGACCGCATACAGCTCGTTCAGCGTGGTCGGGATTTCGATGCCCAGCTCGTTGAACACATCCACGTTGTAGAAGAACGCCTTGCCGTCCATGGACCACGGCGCGCCGTACTGCTTGCCGTTGTAGTTGAACGGAGCCCACTGGCCTTCGACGATCTGGCTGGACCACTCGCTGTCGCGCGCCATCACGTCGTCCAGCGCCAGCACGCGGCCGGAACGGGTCAGGTTCTCGCCGAACACGCCGGACCAGGAGAAGAACACATCCGGCAGCGCGTCCGTGGAAACCAGAACGCGGATTTTCTCTTTGTAGGAATCGTTCAGAACGCAGTCCGCAACGATGTCGATATCCGGGTTAGCGGCTTCGAACTCGTCGATCAGGCTGTTGATGTAGCTGTTCTTCGGCTCGTTCGGCCAACGATGGAAGAAGTTGACGGTCACTTTATCGGCCAGCGCCACGGTGCACAGCAGAGACAGGCAAATCGCCATCGCCAGCGCCAGAGCAATACGCTTTTTCATGGGTTTTTCCTCCTCGTTTTATGAAATCGGTGATACAGCCGACGCGCTGCCGACTGTATCACGCTGCAAATCGAATGTCTTCGATCTTAGTACTCCATGCACCACATGTAGCGGCGGACGGAGAGCGGATGTCCGCGGTAGTAGGCGATTTCGTCCGCATAGGAGCGCAGGACAACGCCGGCCACCAGCACCGCAAAGTAGTTGCGCAGATCCTCGTCGATGCCTTCCATATCGAACTCGTTGCAGTCGATCGGAATCACATGCTCGGAGAAGCGCTTGATGAACGCCTCGGCGCGCACATCCAGCACGCGGGTCTCGCCGTTCATGGAATCGCTGTACGCGCCGACGGCGCTGTCGATCTCAACCAGCGGACGCTTGTAATCCGCGCCGTACTCGGTGATCCAGTTCTTCTTGACGTTCTCGTCGCAATCCTTGCCGTAGTTCTTGAGCACGATGAACGGAACGTCCGTGTCGGTCACTTCGAACGGGCCATGGAAGAACTCGCCGGAGTGGATCGGCTCGGAGTGGATCCACTGCATCTCCTGCAGCAGGCAGATGGCGAAGGAATACGCCACGCCGTAGCAGGGGCCGGAGGACATGGTGTAGATGAGCTTGTTGTTCTTATACTTCTTGCCGAAGGCCTTCGCGCTCTCGGCGAACTTCGCCTTGTTAGCCGCGTAAACCTTGCCCAGATTGTCGCAGGCCTTGATGGCGCGCTCATACTTCTCGTTGGGCTGCAGCACGTTCAGGATGGAGAACACGAGGCGGTAGAGCATGCCGTTGTTGTTGTCGCCCGGATCGGACTCGGGGCCCCAGACGTAGGAAATCGGATGCTGGGTCGCCTTCCACAGCGGGGAATCCACGCGGTAGGAGAAGCTGATGGTCAGCGCGCCCTTGTCGCCGGCGAGCTGGGTCGCGCGGGTCGTCTCCAGCGTGTTGCCGGAGTGAGAGCAGGTCACCACGAGGCTGTTCTCGCCCAAGCCCTTCGGGCAGCGATGAATGAATTCATTCGCGTTGTAGACAAAGGACGGGAGCGTGGTCTCGCGGTCAAAGATGAACTGAGCGGGGTCGAAGATCGCCTTGGAGCCGCCGCAGGCCACAAAGTACACGTTCTCGATCTTACGGGTCTTCACAGCCTCCACAGCCTCGTTGAGTTGCTTGATCTGATCCTGGTTCATGTTTGAAATCCTCCTTCATAAATTTCCTTCAAACGTCTTGTGCGATGTCATAGCTTGGTATATAATGTCTTATGACATCTTGTTGACATCATATTACAAGATTCCGCCCCATTTGTCAAGCAGTTCGGTAAAACTTCTTAAAATTTTTTCCATTTTTTACAATAATTGAGCAAGATGGCAAATTCTGCATCAAAAATGCGGGCGCGCCCGTTATCGGAATATATGCAGATTCCGAATTTGCTCATTTATTGTCCCATCGTCAAATTCAGCAAGGAGGATGTCTTATGCTCAAAAATCTGCGCATCGAGGTGGACGCGCACACGCACACCGTCATGTCCGGCCACGCCTGGTCAACGATTCAGGAAAACTGCGCCGCCGCCGCTCAAAAGGGCATGAAAGCCCTGTGCATGACCGACCACGGCTTCTGCATGAAGGGCACCGGCACCATCTGGACGCCGTGGTCGTTTTCCCAGCTTCCGGATGTCATCGGCGGGATTCGGGTCTACCCCGGCATGGAGTTTAACCTCTGGGATACCGAAGGCCATTTGGACGAATATCTTCCCGGCGCGTTCCAGCACATCCGTTTTGGCATCGCCAGCATGCACAAAAACGTCATGCCCGTGCTGGATGCGGACGCGCACACCGAGGCATATATCCGCGCCATGGATCACGCCTGCATCGACCTGATCGGCCACCCCGGCATTCCCTCCTACCCCATCGACGCGGAGCGGCTGGTTCGCGCCGTCGCCGAGCGGGGCAGGCTGATCGAGATCAACAACAACTCTTTCGTCGCCCGACCGGGCTGCGACGTCAACTGCCGCAAAATCGCGCGGCTCTGCATGCAGTACGACGTTCGCGTCTGCGTGGACAGCGACGCGCACTTCTGCGCCAACGTCGGCGAGGTACCCAAGGCGCTGGAGATGCTGGATTCGATCGACTTCCCGCCGGAGCTGATCGTCAATTCGACCTTCGAGCGCTTTGAAGCCTATATCGCCGAGCGCGAGGCGCGCATGAAAACGGCTTCCGTCCTCTGATCGTCGCGCGGGTGCGCCCGCGCGACTTATTGCTTAGATGGAAATAACCTGACCAAAGAGCTCCCTCCTTGAGAGCGTGAAGCTTGCCGCCCGCTGTGCGGGAGGCAGGCAAGCGGAACGCCGAAGGTCTGGCACGGCGTAGCCGTGACTGAGGGAGTCGGGTTTGCGCCGCTCTGCACAAAAAAGCTCCGTCTCCTGCCGAAGCGGGAAACGGAGCTTTGCTTTTCTCTTCTCTTTTTCTTAGAGGAAGATGTACTTGAGCACGAACAGCACGGCCAGCACATACATCAGCGGCTTGACCTGCTTGCCCTTGCCGGAGAGCACATGCAGCACCACATAGGAGATGATGCCCATGGAAATGCCCTCGGAGATGCTGTAGAACAGCGGCATGGCGACGATGGCCAGATACGCCGGGATGGCCTCGGCCATGTTATCCTCGTCAAAGCGGATCTCGGTGACGGTGGAAACCATCAGGTAGCCGACCATCATCAGCGCCGGAGCGGTCGCGAAGGACGGGATCGCCGTGAAGATCGGCGCGAAGAACATGGAAGCGAGGAACAGCAGGCCGGTGGTCAGCGCGGTCAGACCCGTGCGGCCGCCGACGGCCACGCCGGAAGCGGACTCGACGAACGTGGTGATGGTCGAAGTGCCCATCACAGCGCCGACGGTGGTGCCGATAGCGTCCGCCATGAGCGCCGGCTTGATGCCCGGCAGGCGGCCTTCCTCATCGAGCATATCGGCCTTGGTGGCCACGCCGATGAGCGTGCCGAGGGTATCAAAGATATCCACGAACAGGAAGGAGAACACGACGATGATGAAGTTGACGATGCCGACGTTGGAGAAATCCACGTTGAAGCACTGGCCGAAGGTCAGACCCAGCTTGGAGAAATCCGTCAGCGCCATCGTCGGGAAGAGCGTGTAGAAGCCGTTGGCCGGATCCGGCACGTAGATGCCCGCAACCTGACAGATCATGCCGATCACCCAAGTCGCCAGAATGCCCAGCAGGATCGCGCCGCGCACATGGTGGAGATACAGCGCCGCCATGATGAACAGGCCGATCAGCGCCAGCAGCGCGCAGATGCCGTGCGTGCTGAAATTCTCGGTGAAGCTCGTGATCGTCACCAGCGTGGCGGAGTCCACCGCCAGACCGGCGTTCTGCAGGCCGATAAAGCAGATGAACAGGCCGATGCCGACGGAAACGCCGCGCTTGAGCGTCAGCGGGATGGCGTTGAAGATCGCCTCGCGCACGTTCGTCAGGCTCAGCACGACGAAGATCAGACCCTCGACAAAGACGGCCAGCAGCGCGACCTGCCACGTGTAGCCCATGCCCAGCACGACGGTGTAAGCCAGAAACGCATTGAGGCCCATGCCCGCGGACAGCGCGAACGGCAGATTCGCCATCAGCGCCATGCAGGCCGTGCCGATGAAGGAGGACAGCGCCGTCGCCAGCAGCACGGCGGTAGCGTCCATCCCCGCGGCGGACAGGACGCTCGGGTTAACGGCCAGAATGTAGGCCATGGTCATAAATGTGGTGATACCCGCCATCACTTCGGTTTTGGCGGTGGTTTTGTGTTTGCTCAGCTGAAAGACCTTTTCAAACACAGTTTTCATTCCCTTCTCTTCTTCTTTCGTTCCCCCACGTTTTCAACCGGGAGAGACTGTATTTTAGCACATTTCGTCGGTTCATTTCAATGTTTTCCCGAATTTTTACCGTCATTCTTTTGTAAAACGTTCGGGTTTTTATCTTTCCACCGCCTCATGCGCAAAAACGAACGCGCTCCGCCCGCCCCGCACGCCGAATCGGCCGTGCAGGCGCGCATTGCGCGTCCGCTCTGCTGTTTTTTGATAGAAAGTTTTTTCGCCCCGCGCCTCTCCCGTGGCGGCGCTCGCGAGGCCGACGGATGGCGTTACGCCATCAGCGCCTTGCAGGCTTCAACCAGCTCGGCGTTCTCCTTGGCGGAATCCTCCGGATGCTTGGCGTTCGTGTTGACGTAGAGCTTGATCTTCGGCTCCGTGCCGGACGGGCGGATGCAGACCCACGCATCATCCACCAGCTCGAAATAGAGCACGTCGCTCTTGGGCAGACCGGCCGGGGTCACATGGCCTTCGCAGTCGGTGCGGGTATCGGCGAGGTAATCGCGAACCGCCAGCACCTTCTTGCCCGCCAGCTCCTTCGGCGGGTTCTCGCGCAGGCTCTTCATAATCTCCTTCATCTTCACCACGCCGTCCTTGCCCGGCAGGGTGACGGAAACGACCTTCTCGACGTAATAGCCGTAGGTCTTGTAAATCTCCTGCAGGATGTCGTAGAGCGTCTTGCCCTGCGTCTTGGCCCACGCGGCCGCCTCCGCAATCAGCAGGGAGGCGTTCACGCCGTCCTTGTCGCGCACGAAGGTGGAGGACAGGAAGCCGTAGCTCTCCTCAAAGCCGAAGACGAAGGTGTGGTCGCCCTTCTCCTGGAACTGCTGAATCTTCTCGGCGATCCACTTGAAGCCCGTCAGCGTGTTGAAGCAGACGAGGCCGAAGCTCTCCGCAATCTTGCGCGCCAGCTCGGTGGAGACGACGGACTTGACCACCGCGCCGTCCGCCGGGAGGTTGCCCAGCGCCTTGCGGCTCTTGAGGATGTAATACAGCAGCACGCAGCCGATCTGATTGCCGGTCATCAGGTAATACTTGCCCGCGTCATCCTTGACGGCGATGCCCACGCGGTCGCAGTCCGGGTCCGTGCCGAAGATGCAGTCCGCGCCCACCTCGTCGGCCAGCTTCATGGCCAGCGTGAACGCCGCCGGGTCCTCCGGGTTGGGCACCTTGACGGTGGAGAAATTCGGGTCGGGCAGCTCCTGCTCCTTGACGACGTAGACATTCTCAATGCCGATCTCCTTGAGGATGCGGCGGACGGGCTTGTTGCCGGAGCCGTGGAGCGGCGTATAGACGATCTTGAGCGCCTTGCCCGCGGTCTTCATCAGCTCGGGCTGGACGGACAGCGTCTTGACCTGCGCGATGTAGTCGTCGTCCACTTCCTTGCTGCCGATGATTTGCAGCAGCCCCTTCGCCTTCGCCTCGGCCTCGTCCATCTCCACCGCGTCCTCGTAGCGGTTGGCGCGGATGCGCGCGAGCACCTGATCGGCGTACTCCGGCGGCATCTGCGCGCCGTCCTCCCAATAGACCTTGTAGCCGTTATACTGCGGCGGGTTGTGGCTGGCGGTGATGACGATGCCCGCGATGGCGTGCAGATGGCGCACCGCGTAGGAGAGAATCGGCACCGGGCGCAGCTCGTCGAACAGATACACATGGATGCCCTCGTGGCAGAGAACGAGCGCGGAAGCCTTCGCGAACTCCGGGCTCATCCGGCGGGAATCATACGCGATGACCACGCCGCGCTGGCGGTATTCCGGGTTCTGGCTGTTGATGTAATCGCCAAAGCCCTTGGTCGCGCGGCGAACGTTGTACAGGTTCATGCGGTTCGTGCCCGCGCCGAGCACGCCGCGCATGCCCGCCGTGCCGAAGGACAGCTCGGTATAAAAACGATCCTCGATTTCCTTTTCATCGCCCGCGATGGCCTTCAGCTCATCGACGGTCGCCCGGTCGTCGGCAAATTCCTTGAGCCAGGTTTCGTATGCTTCACGATACGTCATGGTTTTCATCCTCCGTCTCGTCTGTAATGCTTTTTCTCCCCCGCCTGCGCGGGGACAGAAGCCTTCCCCTCAATTATAATGCAGAGTACACGATTTTGAAAGAGGAATTTTGCCAATCTGCTCGATTTTCATCCAGCTTTTGTGGTTTTTTCCTTGTCCTTCGGCGCTAAAGAGACTATAATGGAAGCACGAGCAAAAAAACGGGCGACGACGCCCGAAGGCTGAACGGAGGAACACCATGAAGACGAATTGGGATTTGACCGTTTTTTACAAGGATTTTGACGATCCTGCGTTTAAGTCGGATCTGGGCGGGCTGGATGCGTCCATCGCCGCGCTGACCGAGGCCGTCGCCGCGCCGTGCGAGGACGAGTCCGCCAAGCTGACCGCGCTGGTCGGCCAGGTCGAAGCGCTGGGCATGACCTTTGAGCGCCTGATGCTGATGGTCGAGCTGACGCTTTCCGTGGACGCCCAGAACAAGCCCGCCAACGCCGCGATGGCGCCGCTGATGCGCTCCGCCATGCTGATGGAGCAGGCGAACAACGCGCTGGGGCGCTATCTCTCCAAGCTGGAGAACCTGAGCGAGCTGGTTCATTCGAACGAAACGCTCTCCGCCCGCGCCTTCGCGCTGCTGGAGATGGCCGAAAACGCCAAGCATCAGCTTCCGGAAGCCCTCGAAGAGCCGGTGATGAAGATGCAGCTTTCCGGCGGTCAGGCGTTCTCCCAACTTCGCGACAAGCTGGATGCGACGCTGACGGTCGATTACGACGGCAAGGCGATCCCGCTTTCCGCCGCCCGCGCGATGGCCTACGACGCGGACGCCGACGTGCGCCGCAAGGCCTACGACGCCGAGCTGGCCTCGTACAAGAAGCTCGAAATCCCGATGAGCTACTGCCTCAACAACATCAAGGCCGAGGGCGAAACCATGGCGAAGCTGCGCGGCTACAAGGGCGTGCTGGATATGGCGCTCGCCCACTTCCGCATGGATGAAAAGACGCTCGACGCGATGTGGACGGCCATCCGCGAGGCGCTGCCGGAGCTGCGCAAGTATTTCAAGGCGAAGGGCCGCCTGCTCGGCCACGAGAACGGCCTGCCGTTCTACGATCTCTTCGCCCCGGTCGGCCATGCCAGCCGCACCTACACCGTCGAGGAGGCGCGCGCGCTGCTGCTCGACCTGTTCGGCCGCTTCTGCCCGGAGATGGGCGACATGATGCGCGCCGCGTTTGACGAGGGCTGGATCGACATGTACCCGCGCAAGGGCAAGAGCGGCGGCGCGTTCTGCGCCGGTTATTACGAGAAGAATATCAGCCGCGTGATGACCAACTTCGCGGGCAGCGCCTCCGACGTGAGCACGCTGGCGCACGAGCTGGGGCATGCGTTCAACAACCGCATGCTGCGCCACAAGCCGCTGATGATGAACGACACGCCGATGCCGCTGGCCGAAACCGCCTCCACCTTCAACGAGACGCTCCTCATCGCGCAGCTTCTCAAGGACGCCACGCCGGAGGAAGAGCTGACGCTGCTGGATTCCTGCCTCGTCGAGCAGACGCAGACGATGGTGGATATCTATTCCCGCTTCCTGTTCGAGCAGAAGGTCGTCGCCGCGCAGGCCGATCACGCGCTGGATGTGGACGAATTGAAGGAAACCATGCTCTGGGCGCAGGATCAGAGCTACGGCGACGGCCTCGATCCGGCCTTCCGCCATCCGTACATGTGGGCGTGCAAGAGCCACTATTACTCCCCGAACGTGCATTTCTACAACTTCCCTTATGCCTTCGGCGGCCTGTTCGCGCGCGGCCTGTATGCGCGCTACGAGCAGGAGGGCGAGGCGTTTGTGCCGGTCTACTGCGACCTGCTCTCCCGCTTCGGCAGCGACACCATCGCCAACGTCACCGCGAGCGTCGGCATCGACGTGACCACGCCGGACTTCTGGCGCAGCGCCGTGGAGAGCGTTCTGGTTCAGGTTCGCCGCTTTGTCGAGCTGGCCAATCAGGAAACCGCCGCGAAGTAAGCGTTTGCTTTTCACGCGCCAACGTCGCATGCGTTTACCCCCATCGCTTTCATGCGAAAAGCGGACGCCCCCCCGGTCGTCCGCTTTTTTGATTGCACCTGATGAAAAGATATGCTATAATCGCGTTATGTAGACAAGCAGGGCCTACAAGGCGACTTCCTCCGCAAGGGCGTACAGAAGCGGAGGTGATCGAGATGACGAATGTAGAGCTGTTTAATTCGCTCCTCACCGTTATCGGTATCATAATCGGCGCGGTTTCTCTGGGCATTACCCTGAATCGCCACTGAAAAAAGAGCCGCCTCGCAGCTGGAACCTGCTTGGCGGCAATTTGGTCTAAAATCTAATTTGCCCTTGTGGCGGAGAACCGTCACCTCGTAGGGGATCAACCTACTTGTCTACATTGTACGCCTTCCCGGTTTGTTTGTCAAGGTCAAGCAAACCGGGTCGTTTTTTTATTCGCAGTATTTTTCCCGCTTATTTTCCGAATTGAACGCCGCGAACAGGCAGCTCACCGTCACCACCAGCAGCAGCCCCGCCCAGAGAATCCCCATCCACTCGTCCTTCGTCAGCCCGAACACCATCGGCCGATACACGCGCACACAGGCCGCCTCGCCGAGCTGCGTTTCGCCCGCGTCGGTCTGCCAGGCCAGCGTCGCGCCCAGGAGGCGCTCTTTGATGTTTTCCTGCGGCTCGTCCGCGCGAACGTGCAGCGTCACCACGCGCGTCGCCGCATCCTCCTCCGCCGCGTCGATGTGCAGGGAAAAGACCGCCGCGCCGTTCTCCTGCCGAATCTCCGGCTCGGCCAGCGTTTCCTCATCCGCCAGCACCGGCTCCGCGTCCGCGCCGAGGCCGTCGTCCGCCTCCGGCGGCAGCGCGCTTTCCGCCTCGCTGCCCGTCGCTTCCTCCGGCTCTGTCTCCGGCTCCGTCTCCTCGGCCTTCACCAGCGAAAGTCCCTCCGGCAGCACGCAGGAAACCTGCACATCCGCCCCGGCCAGACCGCTGTTGACCAGCACCACGCGCAGCGCCATCGTCTCGCCCGCTTTCAGGCTGTCCGTCTGCGGGAGCAGCCGCGCGCTGATCTTCGCGCCGCAGAGCTGTACGCGCGGCAGCGCGACCCGCTTACCGTCCACCCGGAGCGCGCCCGTCAGCAGGCGCATGGCGTTCTCGTCCCCGTCCAGCGCGTCCTCGTTCACCGTCATCGGAAAAACCAGCGTCGTCGTAAACGGCTCGTCTCCAGCCGCGGCGGCCGCCTTCACCTCGCCGCGAATCTGCCGCTGGCTGCGCGTGAAGCCCTCCGGCAGGTCGCCCGAAAGCGTCACGTCCGCGGGCAGAATCAGCTCGACCGGCACGGTTTTTTCCGCCGTGCCCGCGTTGGCAATCTCCACCGCGTAGGCCATCGTCTTTCCGGCCGTCAGCCGCCCGTTTTCCGCGCCCGTCACGCTCGTCTTGGCCGAAATATCCGCCACGCACAGCGCCATCGGCAGGCTCTGGCGATAGAACCGCGAGCCGACGTTCATCTCCGCCGTCACCGTGCCCTGCGCGCTTTCCCCGCCGGGCATCAGCGTCAGCGTGCGCGTGAACGTCGTCACCGACGGCACGAGCGCGCCCGTTTCATCCATCTCCGCCGCCGGGAGCGCCGCTTCCCACGCCAGCGCCTCGTTCGCCTGCGCCGCCAGCCGCTCCGGCAGACTCAGCGTCAGCGCGACGCGCGTCTCCGCCGGGCGCGGGTTTTCGGCGCGAATCGTGAGGGTCACGTCCCGTCCCGCCTCCACGCGCGCATCCGACGCGGTGACGGAGAGCGTCAAATCCTTCTCCATCGCCGCCGAGCCCGCGGAAAGCCCCTCGCTCAGTCCGGTCTGAACGGCCTGCAAAAAATCGGGCAGCCCCTGCGCCGAGCCGACCGTCGGAATCAGCAGGCACAGCGCGGCCAAAACCATCAAGCACCATTTTTTCACTGGGATCAACCTCCTTGCGTGGCTTACTTTGGCCAAAATGGCCGCCGTATATACCGCGCCGCAAGGGGAATCCGCGCTTTTTTCGCCATATAAAGAGGCTGTCAAACCTAATCCAGATCGTTCAAGAATCAAAAACTAGGCATTTCGGAATATGGGGCTTTGCCCCATCGCCCCACCAAAGGGCTTTCCGGTCGCCCTTTGGAAACCTTCGGGCGCGAATCCTTCTTTTTATTCTTGAAATATCAGGTTTATTGGTTTGACAGCCTTGTTCATTCTATAAGCGTTTTTTTCCGATGCGGAGAGATTATTCCTCGTCGCTGCTGAGCGCCTCGTCGATGGCCTCCCAGACCTCTTCGTTTTCCTCGACGACCTCTTCCTCCACGTCGAACACGTCTTCCTCGCCGTCGAGCACGATGATATCCTCCTCGCCGGCGTTCTTGGCCTGCACGATCAGCTCCATCGTGTCCACATCCACGGCGAAAATCGTCTCCGGGGACGCGGAATGCTCCTTGAGATAGCGCGCGACGGCGGCGGCCTGCTTGCGGTTCATCTTAAAGACGATGGCGCGATGCTCGCTCGTCGTGATTTCCATGTTCATATTTTCCATAAAGGGCACACCTCTTTCTTCTTGATTTTGCAGGGCATAGCATAACATTTTTAACCTTTGCTGTCAAGCAGGCCGACGATTTTCGCGCCCATGCGTTCCGCCTCGGCCGCCTCGTGCGTGACCATCAGCACGGTCTTCCCCCGGCAGAGCCGCTTCGTTTCGTCGATGACGCGCGCCCGTGTCGCCTCGTCCAGCCCCTTGAACGGCTCGTCCAGCGCGATCACGTCCGCGCCGCAGAGCAGCGCCCGCAGAATCGCCACGCGCCGCCGCATGCCGCCGGAAAGCTCCCGCACCGGCTGGTTTTCGCAGCCCGTCAGCCCCATCGCGGCCATCTCCCGCAGGATCACGGCGCGCTCGAGCTTCGGCTCGGGCAGGCGGATGTTATCCACCGGGGTCATAAAATCCAGCAGCCGATCCTCCTGAAAGACCGCCGCCAGCCGTTTGCCCGAAAGGCCGGTGATTTCGCCGCTGTCCGCCGTTTCCAGCCCCAGCAGGATGCGCAGCAGCGTCGTCTTGCCCGCGCCGGATGGCGCCATCAGCGCCGTCACGCGCCCCTCCTCCAGCTCGCAGGAGAAATCCTGCAGCACGGCTTTGCCGCCGAAGGCCTTGCACAGCTTATCAATCGCGATCACAGCCGCGTCAGCCTCCTCTCCAGCGCGCCCAGCGCCGCCATGAACAGCTTTTCAAAGCCGACGCTGATGAGCACAATCACCAGCGTCCACGCGAACAGCTCCGGCGTGTCGAGGTAGACCTTCGCCTGCTGCAGGCGCTCGCCGATGGAGGGCACTGGCATGCCGATAACCTCCGCCGCCACGCCCGCCTTCCAGCACAGGCCGAGGCCGAGCGCGCAGCCCGCGCGGAAATACGGCGCGACCTGCGGCAGCGTGATGCAGCGGATGCGCCGCAGGAGCGGAATCCGGAACACGCGCGCCATCTCCGCCAGCTCCCGATCCGCCGCGCGGACGCCCGCCAGCACGTTGGTGTAGATCACCGGGAACACCATCACCAGCGCGATGAACACGGACAGGTTGCGCGAGCCGAACCAGATCAGCGCCAGAATGACGAACGACGCGACCGGCACCGTTTTCATCGCCAGTACGGGCGGCGCGAGCCATTCCTCCACGCGCTTAAACCGTGCGGCCAGCGCAGCCAGCAGCGTGCCCAGCGCCGCCGCCAGAAAGAAGCCGCCGAGGATGCGCGCCATCGACCCCAGCAGCGACGCCCAAAACCGCGCCGTGGGCAGCAGCGCCAGCAGCGTGGCAATCACGCGGAGCGGCGACACCAGCAGGATATCGCTGTCAAGCGCCATGCTGGCCGCCTGCCAAACCAGCAGCCAGAGCAGCACCGCCCACAGCGGGAGCTTTCTTTTTTTCATCGCTCTGCGCTTAATTTCCGCCGTAATAGAAGTCCTCGCCCGGCAGCGCGCCGCCGACGGCCTTCGGGTTCTGCTCAAAGAGCACATTCAGGTAGCCGGAAAGCGCCTGCCGCATCTCCCCGCCCGCAAGGAAGGTGATGTTGCAGGCCGGAATCGCCTTTTTCGCGACCGCGGCGGGCACGATTTCATATTTCCCGATCAGCTCGGCGGCCTCGTCCACATTCGCGTTCACAAATTCGACGGAAGCGGCATAGCTCTCCATAAACGCCGCGACGGCCTCCGGGTTTTCCTCGATAAACGCCTTGCGCGCCGCCACCACGCCGGTAATCAGTTGAGACGGCGCGTCGCTGCCCGCCTGCACCGCGTCCCACTCGGCGTTCAGGTCAAGGCGCACCTTGATCTTGTCGTTCTTCATTTGCGCGGTGGTCACAAACGGCTGGGGGAGCATGGCGACGGCGTTCTCCTCGGCCAGCAGCGCGGCCAGACACTCGGCGTGCTCGCTCTTCCACTCGATGTTCACGTCCTTCTCCGGATCGACGCCGTTTTCAGAGAGGATGTAGTTCAGCGCGTATTCCGGGGTTGCGCCCTTGCCGCTGGCGTAGATCGTCCTGCCGCGCAGATCCGCCACGCTGCTCACGCTCTCGCCGCTCTCCACGATGTAGAGCACGCCCAGCGTGTTGACGGCCAGCACCTCGACCTGCCCCTTCGTGTTGTTATAGAGCACGGCGGCCAGATTGGCGGGCACGGCGGCGATATCCGTTTCGCCCTTGACCAGCTTGGGGGAAACCTCGTCCACCGCGGAGGCGATGGTAAACGCATAGTCGTTGCCGTTCACCGCGCCGCTCTCCGCCTCGTTCATCAGCGCCGCCATGCCCATCGCGGTCGGGCCCTTGAGCGCCGTCACGCGCACATCGGTTTCGGCCATCGCCGCGCCGGTCAGCATCATGGCCATCGCGCAGGCCGCCGCCAGAATCTGTTTCATCATAAGAGTCATCCTTTCCTTTCGTTTGTTTGGGTCGTTTGTTTGGGTCGTTTTGGGGAATCGTTATTCGAATCCGGCGTTTCGCCGGAAATCGCCGTTTATCGTCCTGCCGCGCGGTCAGGGATTCGTCTCCCGCCCGCGCACGTATCGGGCAATCGTGCGGGTCAGCACCGCCGCGTCGATCGGCTTGGTCAGATGCTCGTTCATGCCCGCGCTTCGGCTGCGCTCCGCGTCGTCGGCAAAGGCGTTGGCCGTCATCGCGAAAATCGGAACCGTCCGCGCGTCCGGCCGGTTCAGGCCGCGAATCCGCCGCGTCGCCTCCAGTCCGCTCATCACCGGCATCATCACATCCATCAAAATCACGTCGATTTCGCCCGGCTCGGAGGCGCTGAACATCTCCACCGCCTGCTGCCCGTTGACCGCCTTGCGAACGGCCGCGCCCTCGTTGGTGAGCATGAATTCGGCAATCTCCATGTTGATCTCGTTGTCCTCCACCAGCAGCACGTTCACGCCGCAAATCGAGACCGGCACAGCGGCCGCGTCCTCGTCCCGCCGCGCCTGCCTGTCCCGCGTAAAGGTCAGGCAGACGGTGAAGGTCGTGCCCGCGCCCTTCCGGCTCTCCAGGCGAATCGTGCCGTCCATCTTCTCCACGAGCTCCTTGACGATGGCCAGCCCCAGCCCCGTGCCCGTATACGAGGAGCGGGCGCTGGCATCCTCCTGCGCGAACGGCTCGAAGGCGCGCTGCTGAAAGGCCTCGCTCATGCCCACGCCGGTATCGCGCACCACAAATTCATAGGCGACGGTTTCCTCCGTCCGCGCGGTTTCGCGCGCGCTCAAAAAGATTTCGCCGCCGACGCGGTTGTAGCGCACCGCGTTGCTCAGCAGATTTTGCAGCACCTGCCGCACATGCAGCGGGCTGCCGATCACGCGGTCGCTTCTGTCGCAGCGGATATCCCGGCGCAGGGTGAGCGTCTTTTCCGCCGTCTGCGCCTCGACCATGGCGGCGCTTTCCTCCACCAGATCGCGCACGCAGAACGTCTTCGCTTCGAGCTGCACCTTGCCGCTCTCCAGCTTGTTCATATCCAGCACGTTGTTGACCAGTTCGAGCAGGAAGCCGGAAGCCACCATGATCTTCTCCCGGCATTCCTCCTGCTTGGCCTCGTTCCCGACGTAATGGCGGGCGATTTCGACCATGCCGCGAATCCCGTTGATCGGGGTGCGGATGTCGTGGCTCATGCGGCGCAGAAAATCCGTCTTGGCCGCGTCCGCGCGTCTGGCCTGCGCAACGGCCTCGCGAAGCTGGCGCTGCTGCTCCAGCTCGCGCTCCTTTTCGGCAGTGCAATCCCGCGTCGCGATGAGAACCGACGTCAGGCTGCCCTTCTTATCCCGGTCCTTTTCGAGCAGGCCGGAGTGATACCACCGGCCTGAGCGCGAGCGGTAGGTACAGCCGATGCTGCTGTTTCCCTTGAGCCGCGCCTCCACGGTGCTCATATCCAGAAACGCCCGAACCTCCTCGCGGTACTCGGGCGCGATGTGGCGCTCCAGATAGTTGCGGATGTTGTCCTCAACGTCGTCGTTGCCGAGGCCGCAGCCGTCGTGCGGGTCGAGAACGACCTCGATCTTGCCGCAGGGCACCCCGACGACATGGATAGAGGTATACGCCTTGCCCAGCGCGTTGATGATGTTCAGCCGCTTTTGGCTCTGTTCGAGAATCGCGTGTTCCGAGATGAAGCGCAGCATGACGAACCCCATCCAGATCAGCACGAACAGCGCCATCGTCGCGCCCACAATCATCGTGCGCGCGCCGAACACCCTCGACTCCGGGAAGAAGACGTAGATCGTGTAGCCGCCGCTTTGGCATTTGCCGCCCAGCCACGTTTTGTTCCCGCGCGAAACGCGGTACAAGCCGCCCGCGCCGTATGGGGCGTATTTGTCGCTCAGCGTCAGCGCCCCCTCGCGGGTCAGGCCGGCGAGCGCCGGGGCGTTGGTGGCCGCCACCCTGTCCTCGCCGAGCACGACCACCACGCCTTTCATATCGAATTGAAAGCCGGTGAACAGGTTCTCCAGCGTCAGTTCGCTGCCCTCGTCCGTGATGTCGTTCTTTTCGACATAGGCCAGCATAACGCCCCGCCGATCCTGCCGGGCGACGACGGCCACGTCGTAGCTCCGCCCATTCTCCCGCACACGGGTCAGGTAGCTTTTCACCGGGTAATCGCAGATATCCGCCACATTTTGGCTGTCGATGATCGCCATGCACATTGCGCGCGCGTCGTCATCCGGCATCAGCTCCAGCTCGGGCTGAAGCTGCTCGTCCAGCACGAGCAGGCCGCTGATTCGCTGCTGGCGGGCGTATTCCGCCAGCTCCTGTGCCCCTGCCCCCGGCTCGTCGCGCAGAATGCGGGCGGCCTCGGCGGTTTTATCCATCAGGCGAACGAGGCTCTTGGCCTTATCCGCCGAAACATAGCTGTTGTACCTGACCAACTGCGCCTTGACAAACTCAAACGATTCGTTCATCGCGCGCTGCGCCGACCGGGTATCCACAGCCGTCAGCGCCTGATGCAGCACGACGGCCAGCACGCTGCCCAGCGCCAGCATCACCAAAAAGAAGCGCAGCCACGCGAACCGCTTCATCACCTTTCTTTGATAAAGGCCGCGCAGTTTCTCAAAGACCCGGCGCATCAGTTCCCCTCCAGCATTTTTTTCGCGTCCAGCCCGTAGCTCGCCACAATCGCCTCGGCCGAGCCGTCCCCGCGCATGTCGTCGATGACGGCCTGAAGCCGCGCGGCCAGCGCCTCGTGCGTCCCCTTTTCAAAGGCAACGCCCAGCTCGTTGGCAAACAGCGCCTGATCCAGCACGCGATACTTTTCCGGCGACCCGTGGACGACGCTCTGAATGACGCTCTCGTGCGCCACCACCATATCTACATATCCCTTGCGCAGCGCCGAAACCGCCTCACCGATGGTGGAGAAGCAGAGCACCTGCGCCAGCTCCGGCGCGACCGCCGATTCGCGCTTCACCAGCGCATTTTCCGCCGTGGTCGAGGCCTGAACCGCCGCGCGCCCGCCGTTGAGCTGGCTCAGCTCGGTATAATCGCTGTCCGCGCGCACCAGCGCGACCTGCCTGCTGTACAGATACGGCCCCGCCCATGTGTATGCATCCTCGCGCCCGTTCATCGTAAAGCAGCTCCATATGCAGTCCACTTCGCCGGAGGCCAGCGCTTTATCCTTGTTTTCCCACGCAATTTCGCGGAATTCCACGTCGTACCCCAGCCGCCCGAACGCCTCGGTGGCCAGTTCCACGTCAATGCCGGTGGGTGCACCGTCCGTGCCCATATAGTTGAAAGGCGGGTAGTTATCGCTGCCCACCACAATGACCGGCATTGCAGCCGTATAGTCATCCGTTTTTCCGGTACGCCCGCAGCTGCAAAGCAGCGCCGCGCACATCGCCAGCGTCAGCAAACAGGCCGCCAGCCGCAGTCCTCTTCTGTGTTTTTTCATGGTTCTTCCATCCTGTGTTTTTTGCTGCTTTTTGTAATAGAATGCTCCACGCTATCAGTATAATAAAAACTGTTCCAAAAGAAAAGAAGAAAATTACTTTTCCGGCAGATTCTACACTTTTCCGCAAAAAGG
>OIXH01001048.1_pt1 | contig 32351 bp, 24 predicted proteins | sample 1587741 | NCBI WGS metagenome assembly OIXH01 (sample SAMEA3888916, study PRJEB22519) | human gut metagenome | biome: human gut; feature: human-associated habitat; material: faeces | place: Denmark | collected 2011 | reverse complement strand
AGTAGCCGCCTCGCCGAAGGCGATTTAATATGATTACACATTCATATCGCACAAGCGCGAGGCGGCTGCGCACCTATCGTGGCGGCAAGCCGCCCTACCGTAGTTTGCATTACCGCCCATTGCATGGTCGGTCTCCGGCTGCAAGCTTAGCTTGCAATAACTCCCCGATAAACTATAATTTAACAAATCAGCCATTTACTTATCGGCAAGTCAAGGCTCCCCTCGAATATGGGGAGCCTTAGCTGACTTAGCTTATTACTATCTTACAATTACCATTTCCTGAACCTGATCCTGATATATCTTTACAAACAGTCTTGCTTCGTTGTCCTTTTCGTAAAGCTCAATATCAGCTGCCGATACTACTGAGATCGGGTTCTTCTTTCTTGCCGAGTCATAGAGATATACTATGGCATCGCCTGTTGCGAAGTTATAGGTCTGGTCGCCGACCTGAACGTTGACGCTGCCGCTGAACTTCTTAACGGCTCTGCCGTATACGGTCGTCAAATCCTTTGTTACGGCAGTCATAAACTCGCTTGTCTTATTGTTTGAATCAAACAGCAGAGTTATTCCGTCTACATTGCCCTTTACGTCTGTCTTATACTGGATTATATCTCCGGCCTTGAGTGCTGTGCCGTCAGATTTCTTGAATACGCTCTTGTCTGCCGCCATCAGCTCTATTTCCTTGCCTTCGCTGAAGCCGTAGAGCTTGTCGGTATATTCCATTTCTGCGTTCTGAGTCTCAGCCAGGTAGTCTACTACGGTAATAGGAGATTCCGCATTGGTTATACCTGTCGAGCTTGTGATAATTATGACATTTGCCATATAGTTGTCCTGCAAATCATAAACTATAGCGTCATAAGATGAATCGTTTGACAAGGTTGATTTGTTCCGGATTGTATACTTATCTGTGTTATCGCCTGCGCTTGCCGGTATATCAAAGATAATCGTATCATCGCCTACACCCACGTTGCCCAGTTTGCCTGACTCACGCTTGTAGACCATGTCACTTCTCTGAATGTTCTTTGTAAACTCTGCCGGGTTCGGTGCGCCGGTCGCTGTGCCGTCCTTTGCTGTTTCTATTCCGGTAATATTACCGCTGCTGTTGGTCTCGTAGATAATAAGCTGCGGTGTCACGCCGCCGCCTGATGTGAGCTCAGACACAACATCTGACGGAGCCTGGGCATACTTATCGTTTATTCTCATCTTTGACGCGCTGTCTAATACTACTGTCGTGCCTTCTTTAGTAAACAGCTTGAACTGCGCTGTTTTATCAAAGTCGGTCTTTACTGCTGCGTCTACCAGATATGCGTAGTTTGTCGTTATTGCCGATTCGTTTGTTGCCTTTGTGTTAACCGCTGCAATCTTGTCTTCTATATCAAGATAGAAGGTACCTTTATCAAGAAGCTTGATTTCATTCGGATAGCTTGCCGCCTTCTCATACATTATATCGCTTTCTCCGATTCTGTAGCCTTCTTCGGAGATTTCGTTTACGGTACCTGTAACCGAGGCGTCTGATACATATGCTTTTATGAGGTGCTGGTCATCGCTGATTGTATATGAGATGACATTCCATTCACGAAGATCCTTAATGCTTATTTCCGCGCCGTTCTTGATGATTGAATATTTAACGTCGGGATTGTTACTGTCAAATACAATAGAGCCGTTAAGATACTTGTCCGTTACTCTGCCTGTCACGTCAGATACGGTATCAACAACGAGGTTTGTGAAGTGGTTTACAAATACTATTTCATAGATGTTATCCATGTTTGCGTCAAGCAGAACAAGGTTACCGCTTGTCGGCTTTAAGTCTGCGTTTGTTATTCCTGTCTTATACTTGCCGTTATAGATATAGGTTGCGTCTGACTTGATTGACGCTGTTTTGGTTCGTCTGTCTGTTGTTCGGTTAGCCCAGTATTCAACTGTTCTGTTTGCAGCGTCAGTTCCCGTTACGTCTACTATATCAGTTGAGTTGAGAACAAGGCTGTTGTTTTTGTTTGATTGAGGTGTAACCAGTATGAGTGTCTTTTGATCGTAAGTTTTGTCTATTCTTGCGTAGTAGAGAACGTTATAGCCGAGGAGCTGATTTGCATTTGTATCGCCCTTCAAATAAAGCTCGTCATTGATTTGAACCTTGCCGTCTCCGGCTGCCGAGCCGCCTGTGAGCGATGTTTCATCGGTAGCGGTAATCTGTCCATATGCCTTTTCCACGTTGAGTCTGTCATACAGCAGAGTTTTGTCTACCTCCTGATATGACACGGTTGAGCCGTAACCGACCTGTTCCATCATATTGACAGTCATTGCGTTAAACACAAGCTGTGCTATATCGCCTCTCTTTGCAGGCTGCGCCGAGACTGCGTCTATACCTTTAAGAAGCTGCTTCTGAGAAGCGATTGACATATATCCTGACGGATATCCGCCCTTATCCTGCGCTGCTGGGTCATAGCCGAGCGCACGAACGATAATGGTCACTGCTTCTTCAAATGTTACGTTATCGTCCGGTCTGAAGGTTCCCTCCGAGTCGCCGATGACAAGTCCCTGCTGGTCTGCCACGTTGATTGCGCCCGTTGCCCAGTGGTCTGACGGAACATCAGGAAATTTTGTTGTTCCGTTGGAACTTTTTACGATGTCTTCAAGTCCAATAGAGTATACAGCAACTTTTGCCATCTCGCTCCTGAGAATTGCGTCGTCCGGTCTGAAAGCGCCCGATTCGGCGTCGCCGACCATAATTCCGAGCGCGCCCAGGAGTTCGGCTGCCTCCGCATATTTTGTGTCTGCTATATCCGGAGACAAAGCCACACGTGTCGAGCTGTATCTTGACTGAGCCATATCTGTGCCAAGAGCCACTGAAGCCATGCCGTTATACTTTGAGCCGTTTTCTATCAGAGTTGTGCTGATGCCTTTTGAGGTATCAACGGTACCGTCCGCATTTGTACCGTCAAAGGAACGTAAAATGACGTCCTGCGGATTTCCGGTCGAAATCGGTGCGGTGTTTTGGTTTAAGTTTGTGCTTCCGCTCAGGGCGCTGCCCGGCGGTAATGCTGTGTCCTCATTGGGCGTGGCATCTGCAAACACTGAAAATCCGCAAAGTGAATATACAGCAATGCTTAGTGCCACAATAAAGGAAATGAAAGTTTTTTTCATTTTATATCCTCCTAAAAATCATTTTATTTGATTTTTTTACAAAAGTAGTATTTGCGGAGGTTATAAAATTACACGGTCAAGTTTTTGGGAATACAGACATAAAACTTATAATTTGGTGTTTTGTTTCTTTTATTCCTGTTTGTTACAAAATTGTTATAAAAAATTAATTGTTTTCAATAATTCGTTGTTGAATTTTTAAAATACGTATGGTATATTTATAGCAGACAGATAACAACATAATGTGTTTATCGAATACGTTTTGAAGTTAAACACATATAAAATAGGAGGTAAAATATGAAAATTAAAAGATTGATTTCAGCGCTGCTTTGTGGTACTGTGATGGCGTCAATGCTGAGCTTTTCGGCGTTTGCTCTCACTTTTCCGGATGTTGAGAATGATCCAACCGTTGCATGGGCAAAGGACGCCATTAACCAAATGACCGATATGGGCTACATAAAGGGTTATGAAGACGGCACATTCAAACCAACCCGTGCCGTTTCCAAGATTGAGACCCTGATCCTTATGTCGAGAATTCTCGGCGTTGAGGAAGATGAATATGCTCAGACTGTAGAGTGGGCGGACACAGCTTATTCGGCTACAGTTAATGCAATCAACACAACATATGTGGACGAGCTTAGTTTTCTGATGTACTTTGATGTTCTCAGCCTGAGCGACCTTCGTGATTATGCGTCTGCCGCAAACGCCAACACGTCATTGCTCAGATGGCAGGCGGCTTATCTCATGGTTAAGCTTGCCGGCATGGAAGATAATGCAAAAAATGCCGTTCTTGAAGAAAGTGTGTATTCGGATTACGCTTCAATCCCCGAACAGGCAAGAAGCTATGTGGCATTTGCGACAAACATGGGTCTTATGAACGGTATGGGCAACGACGCAAACGGCAAGGCGTATTTCTCGCCCGAGACTACGCTTACACGTGCTCAGATGGCTACTCTTCTTAACCGTATGATTGAGAAGATGAAAAGAGAAGGCATTGTAGGTTCGGTTGTCTCTGCGGATGTTAAGACAAGCAAGCTGACTATTGTTGACATTGACGGAAATACGGTCGAGTTTGACATTGACGAAGATCCGGTAATCAAGCTAAACGGTGAGGACAGTGATTTCAGCCGCATCTCATCGGGAAGCGACATTATGGTTACAAAGACTTTCGGTACAGTTAGACTGATTGAAACAGTTCCTGCCGCAACCGTTACAACGCTTTACGGTATTGTTGTTCAGACAAGCGACAGTTCTTCAGGTCAGAAGATTACAATTAAGGATTCCGAAGACACCGCAAGTCAGGGAACATACACCTTTGCTTCAAACTGCAAGTTCTATAACAAGGGTTCGCAGAGCTCTTTCGGCGATATAAAGGCGAATAATTTTGTGCGTCTGGTATTAAGCGGCGATAAGGTTCAGGAGTGCTATATTGAGAACAAGACTGACGAAAAAGAGGGCGCTTTTGTTAATTATTATACAGATGAAAACGACCGCACTTATATAACTATCGAAAATGATACAGACGGAACTGTTTCATATATGGTTTCGTCAAAGACCTTGTCTGTTATGAGAAACGGTCTGACTGCAAATCTGCGCGATTTGGCTGCCGGTGACACTGTTAAGGCAGAGCTTGAATACGGAAAGGTTGTTTCAATTACCGCAACAAGCAAATCGTCAAATGTTACAGGCACAATTGTTCAGATTGTACTCAGCAATAAGCCGACTATCACTCTTAAGATAAACAACGAGGAAAATGTATACTCGCTTACCTCAAATACAAAGGTTAAGGTCAACGGCGTAGATGCCACTATATATGATTTAAGACCTAACAATGCCGCTACCGTTAAGCTTGACGGCACCAATGTTGCAAGCATCGAATCGAGCGTAACGTCAGCAACCGGAAAGACCAGCGTAAGCGGTAAGGTTGCAAGCATCAACACAACGCTTAAGGTTATAACCGTTACGACCGAAACAGGAGCAACAGATACAGTATACTACGACTCAAGCACAAACTTCCTTAAGGCTTCGACAGGCAAGAGTATCACAGCAAAGGAAATTGTTGCCGGATCTAATATAACTGCAACCGGCAGTGATTCAACAGGCTATTTTGTTGCTACTATTATAATCGCCGACTAATTAAAGCATTTTAATTCCAAAAGACCGTATCACTCTTGTGGTACGGTCTTTTAAATATTTCAAAAGTAATTTTTTATTTTTTAAGGTTAACTTAAGAATGATGCTTCATAATAACATTAAGTTAAGCTGAAAGGATGGTAACAGAAAAATGGCAAAATGCAGCGTAGTAATGGCAACAGCATTAGCGGTAATGTTATACGCAGTACAGGTTTTCGGTGCAGCAGGCGGTGAACCGGCAAATACACAAACAAAGGCGAATGAAACAACAATTAACCAAGCCTCTGTAGGAAATGAAACCGCAGAAGAACTTATCCTGACTCCGGGACCCTTGACTGCGGAATACAAGACAAAGGATACAGATACTGAATGGGACGATGACGCAGTAACAGTAACCTGCGGAGATTCGGTCGTAATCTTAGGTGAAGGTGTCACAAGCGAAAACGGCGTGATTACTGTTTCGAGTGCGGGAACATATGTGCTGAGCGGAGCGTACAGCGGTCAGATACTGATTAACGCTGATGATACGGATTACGTACATCTTGTGTTCAACGGTTTTAAAGTGAACAATCAGAACGGCCCGGCTGTCTATGCTGTGTCGTGTGATAAGCTGACAATAACTCTGGCGGACGGAAGCGAAAACAGCATAACGGACGGAACAGGTTATACCTTCGCTGAAGGTCAGGACGAACCTGACGCCGCTCTGTTCTCCGAGGCGGATATGTCGCTGAACGGTAACGGCACGCTTTCGGTTACAGGAAACTATGCCGATGCGATAAAGTGCAAAAAAGACCTTAAATTCATTTCGGGAACATACGAAATAAACGCTGTCTCGGAAGGCATTAAGGGCAGAAATTCGGTAGTGATAAAGGACGGAACATTCAGGATTACCTCCGGAGAAACCGGAATTAAGTCAACGCGCGGCAACAGCGCTGAAAAGGGTTATGTTATTATTGACGGCGGAGATATAACAATAAATGCGGTTAATGACGGTATTCATGCCGAAACGCATACCACAATCAACGGCGGAATAATTAATATAACGGACAGCTACGAAGGAATAGAAGGTCAGATGATTGATATCACGGGCGGTATAATCAACGTGACAGCCTCCGATGACGGAATAAACGCAAGTAAAATAGGCTCGACTTCAAATAAAGGCGGCGGCAAAGGCGATATGACCGCTCCGGACGGCACATGGACAAAACCCGGCAGAGAGCAATGGCTGTGACTGTTTTGGGACGTTTGTCAAACGCGGCGCAGACCTACGGCAATGACCCGCGCGCTGTGTTCGGAGATGTGGATAATAACGATTATTATGCTCCGTATGTCGGCTGGGCGACTGAAAAGGGCATTGTTGAGGGCTACGGCGACGGAAAATTCGGTACAAATGATGAGATTACGGCGAAACAGATTCAGCTGATTATCTCGCGCTATGCAAAGACGGCAGGCATCGACTTCAGTTATGACGATTCTACGCCTGACACTGCAATTACAAGAGGTGAATTTGCCGAAACATTGTATAACGCGCTTTTATAAGCACGTCTCAGCAGAATATGGCGCGTCCGGACAATTTTACAAAGTAAAATAGCATGACTGTATTTTAGACCCTCTGTTTATACACAAAGGGTCGGTGCGCTAATCAGCACACCGACCCTTGTTTTGTAATACAAATTATAGTTTGAATGAATAAAGCCTAGCCCAGTTCCGCCCGCCTAGCCCGGGCGGGTAACATCTTCCCCTCCGGGGAAGCCGTTATTAGGGGCGCTGCCCCTAAAACCCCGTATTCAGGGGTATTAGGGGATGAAATCCCCTAAATCGCGTCTCCTGTAAGGAGACACGATAGAGCGCTCGGGGCGGAGGCGGCGAGCGCAATTGGGTGGGCGAACTACTCGTCAAACTATAATTTAACTGCTGCTACAATTCACTTAATTAATTGACTTAACGCACGGTGTTATGTTATAATTCCGGTTAGATTACTTTTATGCGAGGTATTATATGAAAATAAAATTATGTAATGTATTGCCCGATGATACCATACGGCTTAACAAGATTGAAGAATTATATATCGGCTCGTTTCCGAAAGAGGAAAGAAAGCCGTTTGGCACCATTATACAAAAGACAAAAGAGGGCAGCATGGAAATACTTTCGGTAGAATCAGAGACAACCAATGAATTTCTGGGACTTGCCATTTGTGTAGTCCGCGGTGATTTGGCGCTGCTTGACTACTTTGCAATATGCGGTCAAAATCAAGGGTCAGGAATCGGAACCAACGCGCTGGAACTTTTAAAGCAGCGTTTTTCCGACAAGCGGTTCTTCCTTGAAATTGAAACTCCCGACCCGGACGCACACAATGCCGTGCAAAGAGAGCGCCGCAAAAAATTCTACTTAAGCTGCGGTATGTGCGATATAAATCTGTATGTACGCCTGTTTGGCATAGATATGGAAATACTGACAAACGGGTGCAATGTCACATTTTCGGAATATCATAAATTATACGACGACGTATTCGGCAGCAAGATTTCGGACAACGTAAAGCCCGGCAGAGCTACATACCAAGCATAGCCGCTGTTCTGGGGTTATACGAATGAGCATGACACACGGCAATGGCGAGCGCGTCAGCCGTGTCGTCCGGCTTCGGCACCTTTTCAAGATTAAGCAGCATTTTGACAAGCTGCTGAACCTGCTGTTTGTCAGCTCTGCCGTAGCCTGCGACTGCCTGCTTGACCTGCAGCGGCGTATACTCATAGATCCTTACGTCATGATTAAGTGCCGCCAGCAGCAGTACGCCTCTTGCCTGCGCAACATTGATTGCCGTTTTTTGATTGCTGTTGAAAAACAATTCCTCTATCGCCATAAATTCAGGTTTTGTACGCACGATAATGTCGTCTAAGTCATCGTGTATCGACTTAAACCTTGAATTCATTTCTTCTCCGGCATCAGTTGTTATCGCACCGTATTCAACGACCTTAAACTTATTGCCTATGTAATCAATGACGCCGTAGCCTACAATCGCATAGCCCGGGTCTATTCCCAAAATTCTCAAAATTACGCCTCTCTTCTAAAAAAATAATACTGACTGAGTATACTATTTTATCATAAAACTTATAAAATTTCAATAATTACATCGCTTCCCCACGTTTTTAATATATTTGTAAGATAATAATTTGGAGTTTAAATTTCAAATTATATTGTATTTATCCCAAAATATGATATACTTAATATATTATAAAATTATATAAAAAACAGATTTACAGGGAGTGTTATTATGCTGAAAATAGCAAGCAACAACAAAAACCTCATTGTATCAAAAGACAACGAACCGGATAAGCCGTTTTTCTGGTTCGGCGACACGGCATGGCTTTTGCTTCAAAAGCTGAATATGACTGAAATCGAAAATTACTTTATCAACCGCAGCAAGAAGCACTTTAATGTTATACAAGCCGTGCTTGTACATAACCTGAACTTTGAAAATCCCGATATTGCGGTTACAGACGGCAAGGATTTTTCACATCTGAATCCAAATCACGAATACTGGGACAAAGCCGAAGCCGTAGTGCAAATGGCGGAAAAGTACGGCTTGTACATGGGCTTGCTTCCGGTTTGGGGTTCAATGGTTAAAAAAGGCTACCTGACCGAGGACAACGTCCGCTCATACGGTGAGTTTCTCGCCGAAAGGTTCGGGAAGTATTCAAATATAGTCTGGATTCTCGGCGGCGACATAAGAGGCTATGTAGGCTTTGAAATCTGGAACATTCTCGGCAGCACGCTCAAAGAATTATGCCCCGATAAGCTAATCACATTTCACCCGTTCGGCAGAACCTCATCTGCAATCTGGTTCAACGACCAAAGCTGGCTTGACTTTAATATGTTCCAGTCAGGTCACAGACGTTATGACCAGGCTTCGCTCGGCGAATGGGACGATAACAAAGAAAGCGAGGACTTCTTCGCGGAGGACAACTGGAAGTACGTCAGACGCGACACGGCGCGTACGCCGAAAAAGCCCATTCTGGACGGCGAACCGTCTTATGAAAATATACCGCAGGGACTTCACGACTTTACTCAGCCGGTCTGGCTGGCGAAGGATGTACGCCGATACGCCTACTGGTCCGTGTTTGAGGGGGCTTGCGGACATACCTACGGCAACAACTCGATATTCCAGTTTTATTCAAAGGGACCCGAAAGGGGCGGATATAACGCATACAAGGATTGGCGTGACGAGATGGACGCTCCCGGCGCAGCACATCTTGGGCATATGTACGAGCTTATTACCGGATTTGACTACACAAACGGCAGTCATAATGATAAGCTTACAGATAACGACGGCTTTGTCAAGCATGACAGAATCACGGCTTATACCGGCAAGGACTACGCCTTGATATACAACTACACCGGCAGGGAATTCAAGCTCAGCTTATCGGCGCTTGACTTTGCTCCGACGACTTATAAATGGTTCGACCCGACCAACGGAAATGTCTCTGAATTCACTCCTGAACCGGGCGAAACAATAGTACCGCCCAAAAATTCAAACGGCGAGACGGATATGGTTTTGATAATCTGCTAAAGCTGCTATAAGGTTTCATATTCCGTGAGCATACGCGATCATAGATTGCAGTCACAAATCCACCTGAGTGCAGATGGATTTGTGAGCTTCGGCAGGCTTGCGTAAGCAAGCACGTTAGGCGAACAGCCACCTTGTGCGCAGCACAATTTGATATGTGAAATGCTTTTTACATACCGAGCAGCTCACATTGTATATGAACATAACTAAGCTATGTTATTGACTTTAGTTACCATAGTGCAAACGCATAGTTACAGCATACGCGATTGAAAATCGCGGTCGCAGTCACACTTTTTAACATTTTGTTAAAATCTTCAAATTTCGGTTGTATTTTTATTTTTGCTGTGGTATAATCTATCATTGTATATTAAAAATGCCAAAATCAGTATATTATTGAGAATATAACTTGAATTTGTTACAGGAGGCGAAATGGTGAAAAAATATTTAAAAGGCTTCGGCTTCTATCTGCTGCTTCTCGTTATTATCCTTATGGTATTTTTTATGACGAGAGTTACGCCTCAGCAGGAGCAGGGCGTGTACTCTGATTTGGTTATAAAAATCCAGAACCATGAAGTCAGCGAAATCAGCGTAGTTGACGATGTTGCCAAAGTAAAATACAAAAACAGCGACGCTCTTGTTACCGTTGAGGTTCCCAGCTACGAAACCCTACGCGCCGATGTGGGCGAAGAAATGGAAAAGCAAATCAAGGACGGGTCCCTTAAGGTTGAGACTCCGCTTCCGTATAGTCCGCCGTGGTGGCTGACTCTTCTTCCGTATTTGGGACTGATTATTCTGTTTGCCGTATTCTGGTTTGTATTCATGCAGCAGTCCGGCGGCGGAGGCAGAGGCATGATGAACTTCGGGAAGAGCAAGGCCAAGCTCACCATGGAGGGCAAAACCAAAAAGACATTTGAGGACGTTGCCGGCGAGGAAGAGGAAAAGGCAGAGCTTGAAGAAATTGTTGAATTCCTTAAAACTCCCGAAAGGTTCAGACGCCTCGGCGCAAGAATACCAAAGGGCGTGCTTTTGGTAGGTCCCCCGGGAACGGGTAAGACCCTGCTTGCAAAGGCTGTTGCCGGTGAGGCCGGTGTTCCGTTCTTCTCTATTTCCGGTTCGGATTTTGTAGAGATGTTTGTCGGCGTTGGTGCTTCACGTGTACGTGACCTTTTTGACAATGCAAAGAAAAATGCACCGTGTATTATTTTCATTGATGAGATTGACGCTGTCGGCAGGCACAGAGGTGCAGGTCTCGGCGGCGGTCATGATGAAAGAGAGCAGACCCTTAACCAGCTCTTGGTTGAAATGGACGGTTTCGGCGAAAACGACGGCGTTATCATCATAGCGGCAACTAACCGTCCCGATATACTTGACCCGGCGCTTTTGAGACCCGGCAGATTTGACAGACAGGTTCTGGTTGACGCTCCGGATGTTGTCGGCCGTGAAGCTATCCTTAAGGTTCACACAAAGAACAAACCGCTTGCGTCTGATGTTAAGCTTGACGTTCTGGCAAAAACTACAATCGGCTTTACCGGTGCAGACCTTGAAAACCTCGTGAACGAAGCGGCTCTTGCGGCGGCTCGCGCAAATCAGCGAACCATCTCTATGAGAAACCTTGAAGAGTCTATTATGAAAGTCGTTGCAGGACCCGAGAAAAAGAGCAAGAAAGTCACTGAGAAAGAGAGAAAGCTTACCGCATACCACGAAGCGGGTCATGCAGTTGTTTCAAAAATGCTTCCGACCCAGGACAGAGTTCATCAGGTTTCAATTATTCCCCGCGGCAGAGCGGGCGGATATACGCTTTCGCTGCCCAAGGAGGACGCAAGCTATAACAGCCGCACCGAAATGATTGAAGAAATAATTGTTCTCCTCGGCGGCCGTGTAGCGGAGAGCCTTACGCTTGACGATATAAGCACAGGCGCATCAAACGACATAGAACGTGCAACAAAGATTGCCAAGAATATGGTTACCAAGTACGGCATGAGCGAAAGACTGGGCGCACGAACCTTCGGTGAGCAAAACGACGAGGTATTCCTCGGTCTGGAGCACGGTCATGCTGCCGACTACAGCCAGGAAACAGCGGCAATTATTGATCAGGAGATTCATAAGATAATCGACGAGTGTTATAACAAATGTAAGGAAATTCTGACTGATAATATGGATAGCCTTAAAAAGGTTGCCGAGCTTCTTCTTGAGAAAGAAAAGATTGAAGGCGATGAGTTTGACGCTCTGTTTAAGACGGGTTCTGAATCTGAATCAGAAGCACCTGCCGAAAAGCCGGCAGAGTCTGTTGAGGTGAGTGCAGAACCGTCCAATGATAACGGCGCTTATAAAAACGCAGAATTCAAAGAAGCTCCGAAGAATAACGAATAAATTTAAAGCGAACTGTATTTTTAAAACAGTTCGCTTTTTTATACGATTTGCCCAAACACAAAAGCGTACTACACGCCGGTTATTTATCTTAAAATCAACAGCAATAATCCTTTGCAAATTATTAATTTATTCCCTCAAGCAACGCAGATATATTGCACCAATATAAAAATATTTCATATAATAGTATAAAAATTATCTTGACAATATTTACGCATTTTGCTATAATATGCTTAACAATTGAAGATTACCCGTGAGGGAGTAGACAGCGTGCAAAGCACGTGATAAGTCAACAATCACTGCCCAACCCACTTTTATCACCCGGAAACGCTTGTGACCCACATCTTTGATGTGGTTTGCAAGAACTACCTGTTTACAACAAAGTAAGTAAGGTCAATAAATTACTAAGTTGTGCGCAATGTGCGTTTTCGGGAATAGGAGCAAACCCAGAATAGTGGAACTCAAAAAAGGGTCCCGCAAAGCCGTGTGCTTTGCGGGAAGAGGAGCAAACCCGGAGTAGTGGAACTCAAAAAAGGGTCCCGCAAAGCCGTGCGCTTTGCGGGAAGAGGAGCATCCACGGAGCGATAAAGCTCAAAATAGGGCTCCCGAAAACGCTTGCGTTTTCGGGAAGAGGAGCAAACCCGGAGTAGTGGAGTTTTTTGGCTTTAGCCAAAAACGAAACAACGCAGGGATTTGCGACGAAAAAGGGCTGGCTTATCTTAAATGACGAGACTCATGTAATGCTGATTTAGGCTTTATATGAGTTTTTTGATTTTTTTGACTCAGGTAAGGCTCTAAAGAGAGCAATACCCGGGTCTTTTTCATTGTACAGCAAAAATATCTATAATATCAGGAGGAATGACTGAATGGCAATGAATGAAAAAATCAAAAACCTGAGCCCTTACACCAAAACCTGCGATCAAATTCTTGAAGAACTCGGCGTGTCAGCCGATGTCGGTCTGAGCGAAAATCAGGTTCTTGAAAACCGCAGAACTTACGGCGAAAACTCCTTTACGCGGAAGAAGTCTGACTCACTTATTGTGAGATTTCTGAAGGGCTGCGCCGAGCCTATGGTTATCATGCTGATTGCAGCAGGACTTATTACCCTCGGCGTGAATATTGTAAAAGGTCTAACTGGCGGTCACGCTGACTTTCTTGAATGTGCCGGAATATTTGCCGCTATACTTCTGTCGGTTATCATTACGCTGGTTATGGAGGGAAGAAGCGCAAAAGCGTTTGAAGCCTTAAATAAAATCACAGAGGATACGCATATCCGCGTTATCCGTGAGGGTAAAAGCCAACTGATTCCGCAGCATGAAGTTGTAGTGGGTGATATTCTTTGTATAGAGACGGGTAATAAGCTGCCTGCCGACGCCAGACTTATATGCTCTGCCTCACTGACGGCAGACGAGTCAGCTCTCACAGGCGAGAGCATGGCTGTGCAAAAGAGTTCCGAAGCAATGCTCAGTGACATAAAAACTCCCGTAGCGGAACGCATAAACATGCTGTATTCCGGCTGTTTTATAACCGGCGGAAGCGGCAGGGCAGTAGTAACCGGTGTTGGTGACAACACGGAGTTCGGCAAAATTGCGTGTGAACTTTCGGGTGATAATAACAGTTCAACTCCGCTCCAGGAGAAAATGGCAAAGCTCGGAAAGTGCGTTGCGTTAATTGGTGCAATAATCGCCGCTATAGTATTTATAATTCAGCTTATCATGCAAATTTCGCAGGGGACAGCAAGCCTTGATACTGTTGCAGAAGCCTTTATCACGAGCATTATTCTTATCGTTGCCGCTGTTCCCGAAGGACTGCCCACGATTATGGCGGTTTCTCTGGCGATTAATGTTATAAAAATGTCTAAGCAGAACGCTTTGGTTAAAAAGATGATTGCATGCGAGACTGCCGGCTGTATAAACGTAATCTGCTCAGATAAGACCGGAACCCTGACTGAGAACAAGATGACAGTAATCGGCATATATAACCAGGGCGAAATAACAGAACCAAGCGAAATTACAGATGAACATCTTATCAAAAACATCTGCGTCAACAGCACAGCGGACGTGAACTTTGAAAACGGCGCAGATTTCATCGGCAATCCGACCGAGTGCGCCCTGCTAACATCGGCTCATAAGTCGGAATTTGATTACAGACATATCAGAGAGAATACAAATATACTTTACTCCTTCCCATTCTCGTCAGAAACCAAAAACATGACAACCATAACGTCAGGCGACAGCGAAATCACAGCATATTCAAAGGGCAGCCCCGAAAAGATACTTTCAATGTGTCTGATGCCCGAATCGCTCAGGCAGGAAATCAATGATCGGGTTATCAGCTTTCAGGAAAAGGCTTGTCGCGTTATAGCATTTGCGCACAAGAGCGTCAATGGAATATCGAATTTTGAGGACGAAAGAGAAAGTATTGAACGTGACATGGAGTTTGACGGATTTGCGGCAATAACCGACCCGCTCAGAAGCGATGTGTTTGACGCTGTCAATGACTGCCGAACAGCCGGGATTGAACTTAAAATGCTCACCGGAGATAATCTTGTTACTGCAAAAGCCATTGCAAACGACTTAAAAATAATTGACGATAATCACATTGCGGTCGAAGCGAATTATATTGACGCTCTGTCCGAAAAAGAATTGATTTCTGAACTGCCCAAAATACGGGTTATTGCCCGCAGTACACCGGCAATAAAAATGCGTGTTGTAAACGCTCTCAGGAAAATGGGAAATGTAGTTGCCGTAACCGGCGACGGAATAAATGACGCGCCGGCTATAAAGAACGCCGATGTGGGAATTGCAATGGGAATTTCGGGTACAGAGGTGTCAAAGGAAGCAAGCGACATTGTTCTGCTTGACGATTCATTCTCGACGATTGTTAAATCTGTTAAGTGGGGCAGAGGTATTTATGAGAACTTTCAGAGGTTTATACAGTTTCAGCTTACAGTTAACCTCTCGTCTGTTCTGGTCATACTGTGTTCGATTATTGCCGGACTTGCCGCTCCGTTCACCACTCTACAGCTTCTCTGGATTAACATAATAATGGACGGACCGCCTGCATTGACTCTTGGTCTTGAGCCGATACGGGCCAATCTCATGAAGCGCAGACCGACACGCAGAAATGAAAGTATTGTATCTAAAGAGATGTTAATGCGAATAGGGATTAACGGTCTGTTCATTGCTGTTGTTTTCATGCTGCAAAGCACAGTAAACTTCCTCGGCGGAACGCCCGGACAGCAGCCAACTATCCTGTTCACGCTGTTTGTAGTATTCCAGCTGTTTAACGCTTTCGGCTGCCGTGAGCTTGGCAATTCGAGCATAATGAAAAACCTGATTTCAAACAAGCTGATGCTCGGCGTTTTCGGTCTGACATTCGCTTTGCAGGTCATAATCACTCAGTTTGGCGGTATGTTTTTCGGTACTGTGCCTCTGCCGCTTATGATGTGGCTTAAAATAATTATTCTTGCATTTTCGGTACTTATCGTCACAGAGCTGACATGCTTGATAAGGAAATTTTATTTATGATAGGTTATTCCGTTGTTTATTGTAAACGCGCGGTAAACCTGTTCAGCGAGAACAACACGCATAAGCTGATGCGGAAACGTCATTTTTGAAAAGCTCAGTCTCAGCGATGACATACTTTTTATCTCGTCACTGAGGCCGAGCGAACCCCCGATGATAAAACCGATATGGCTGACCCCGTCCACTGTGAGCGTTTTGAGCCTGTCTGCGAATTCTTCGGAGGTGTACTGCTTTCCCTCAATACACAGCGGTATTATATATGAGCTTTTGGGAAGCTTTGACTTTATGCGCTCGGCTTCCCTTTCTATCACCGCTGATTTTTCTGCCGCCGAAGCATTGTCAGGTATAGGTTCGTCCCTGACCTCAACAATTTCAAACTTACAAAACCTGCTCAGACGCTTTTTATACTCATCAACCGCAGAGATAAAATACTTTTCTTTAATTCTTCCGACGCAAATCACAGATATGCTTAGCATGACCTTCCTCCCATATATACATATATAATTAAACAAAAAGCAAACGGCAGGGACAAGCCCTGCCGACAATATCAAATTAATTTGACTATTCTGCATTATTTAAATTGCAAAATAATAACCAACGCCGCGCTTTGTCATAATATGCTTAGGCTGTGAAGGGTCATCCTCAATCTTCTCTCTGACACGTCTGACGGTTACGTCAACAGTTCTGACGTCTCCGTAATACTCATAATCCCACACATATTCAAGCAGGCTCTTGCGCGAGTAAATCTTGTTCGGCTGTGCCGACAGGAATTTTATAAGCTCAAACTCTCTGACGGTCAGGTCAATGAGCTTGCCGTTTTTATAAAGCTCATAACGGTTGCAGTCGAGTGTGAAGCAGCCGATTTCAACGATGTCGTTCTCGACCTCCTCCTGCTGCGGAACAATGTCGCTGCGTCTCATATTTGCCTTAACCCTTGCCAGAAGCTCTCTCACGCTGAACGGCTTTGTGATGTAATCATCTGCACCGAGTTCAAGGCCGAGAACCTTATCAACCTCTTCTTCGCGTGCGGTTATCATCAAAATCGGCACGGACGACTTTTCTCTGATTTTTTTGCAGACAGAAAAACCGTCCAGATTAGGCAGCATAACATCGAGCAAAATTAAGTCCGGCTGCTCGGATTCCGCCTTTTTTACCGCCTCTTCTCCATCATAAGCCTCGCATACGGTATAACCCTCATTTTTCAAATTCAACGTTAATATTTCAACGATACTTTTTTCATCATCGACAACTAACACTTTTTTACCCATACCGGTTTTGCACCCCCGTAGTCTTTATAGTTAAATCTAATATAGTCCGAGTTAAACCCAAACCGACCTCGCTATATCTTAAAAACAACTGTGACGATTTAAGTCTAAAATTAAGTTTATATTACATACGGTTTAATTTTATACTACTTTGGATAAAAAATCAAGGTTTTTATGAAAATATTTTTAAATCTTTTTTACAAAGCTTTTTTATATATATGCAAACGGATTTTAATCCGTATTAATCCGCCTCGTTCTTGCCAAACACGGCTGTGCATGATATAATATATGTATCGTATGTTTGATGGGAGAATCAAAAAGCTGATATGAAAGAGATTTACAGAACCGTAAAAAATACGGCTTGTGCTGAACTGGTCGAAAAGCGTTCTCGCTTTATTTCGACAGTGAAGCCTGCTGCAACGGAAGCGGAGGCGGTGGAGTTCATAAACGAACTCAAGCAAAAATACTGGGACGCAACCCACAACGTATATGCCTATATCATTGAGGAAAATAATATCATGCGCTACAGTGATGACGGCGAGCCGTCAGGTACGGCAGGCATGCCCGTTCTGGATATACTCAAGAAGGAAGGTCTCACTAACTTAGTCGTAGTCGTTACACGTTACTTCGGTGGAATTCTGCTCGGAACAGGCGGACTTGTACACACATACTCACGCAGCGCAAAGCAGGGAGTTCTCGCCGCACAAATGATTGACATGCTGCTTTGCCGGGAATTGAGAATAAAGTGCGACTATACCTTGCTCGGAAAAATTCAGAACGAAATACATAACAGAGACATTATTGAGGGAGAAGTCACGTATACTGACAATGTGGAAATCTCGCTCTTTATACCCGTTGGGAATTTTGAGCGGTTCAAGGCCGACATGGTCGAACTGACAAACGCAAAGGCAGAGCTTATTGACGGAGCCACGGAATACAAAGAGAAACTTGTAATTCAAAAATCGGCAGAATAAGTGATATCACTTTAGAATGCTGACCCGGCGGCTTATGATTGACTTTTATTTGTCAAATACTATTGACTTTGAGCTTGTTTTGTGATAAATTGTAGCTGTGAAATGTCGAAGTTTCGGGGATTATGCCGAATGATATGCGGCATTTATTTCAGCAAACTTCAATTATATTATAGTAATTAGGAGGGGTATTCTTGGTCAACTATCAGGACGAGATTGCACGCCGCATGGTCAGCAACAAGCTCTATTTTGACTATCACAGATTCTTTGGTATGCTTGCGGTTTGGCTTGTCAGCGCTGTATTTTCATTTTTCCCGCTTGTACTGAGGCCTATGTTTACCAAAGTCGCCACTGCAGTGGATGCAGGATACTGGCAGATGGTAATGGGCGATAATGACGTGCTGTATTTAATTGTTGCCATATCGGTTGTTGCCGTTGGAATTGCCATTTTATTCGGAAAGCGTGGCTCTGTATTTGTTTATTTAATTGCAGTGCTTCAGGTTATTGGCATATTTTTCGCTATGATGGGCTACCTCATGCTTGAGGGGGATCCTTATATTTTCGGAGAAGCCGTATGCACAATCAATACATGGGCATTGATTGTTTCGATTCTTTTGGCTCTTGTGCTGTTTATATCTGTCAGTTTCAGGGTCAGGGAAGGAGCGAAGAATATATGAACGGGTTTTCTTTTTTGCTGATTTCTGCGCTGATTACCGGATTAAGTATTTTGCTGTGTATAACTTACATATCATACCAAATCAAGGAAGCGCGCTTATCAACCCGGCTGCTTGACGCAGACTTTCCGTATAGTATTAACAAGTTTTCTAAAAAATCCGTCAAGAAGTATGAGGAGATGTATAACCGTTCAACTTCAGACGCAAGACTCGCCGCCGGTTTGTTTTATTCAAAAGGCGATTTGGAGGCTTTAAGCAGAAAAGCCTCTCCCAATAGATTACCGAAGGGCAGGTATAACGCATGAGTAAAAAAAGCGATATAAACAACGAAGCACAGTCGACAAATGTTATGCCGACTGTGAAGGATTCAAAAACAAATACAGATACAAAAACCGAAACAAAGGAAATAAAAAAGCGCCGCACGCTTGACGACGGCTCAAAACGTGAGGATTCCTATATTGACAAGGAAAGTATTGACGCCTCAAACAAGGCGATATTTGACAGCATAAACTCATACAGAAAAGAAGATATGACTGCGGACGAATACTGGGAGCGCATTTTCTATGTGCATCTTAAGACTAAGGAGCTTTATATCCTTGCTGAGGAATACGGCTCGGAGCTGAAAACGTTCTATCTTCCTATCAACAGTCTTAAGGACGCGTATGAGAATGTTATTCATGTATGCGCCAATGATTACATGGTAAGAAATGGAATCGCAACCTCAAACGACGCATATGTCAAGGATAATCTCAGGAAGGCTTTGGCAAGTGAATGTAAAGCTTTCTTTGATACCGCCGATTTCCTTTCAATTCTGCTCAGGAAAAAGATTGCAGAATGCTTAAACGGGTTTACATATCCGCAAATCGCATCGGTATGGGATGATTATAACACCGTCAGACTTGAGCTTATTCAGATAAACCAGGAGATATCTGAAATCAGAAACCGCAAGTCGGACACGCATGATTTTTATATCGACGCCGATGTTGAAAAGTACTACTTTGAAACTAAAAACCTGCTTGACTGGTATATATTTATTGAAGAAAAGGTTTATCCGAAGCTTGAACAGCGTTTCAATGACATTTGATTTTATAATATAACATCATCTGATATAAAAGAAAAGAGGTTATTGAAAGACCTCTTTTTTGAATATAAATAAGATAAGCAGCGGTTGAAGGGAGAGCGAGGATAAGCGTGAAAACGTCTGCAAAAAATGTCAACGACTTTTCAATTGGCAATATCTTAAAGCATATCTTAAGACTCGCTGTACCTATGACCGTAGCACAGCTTATTACTTTACTCTATAACATAGTAGACCGCATATTCATCGGCAGAATAGGGGGCGCGGAAACAACCGACGCTCTGACAGGAGTCGGTATTTGTCTGCCTGTTATATCTGTCGTCATGGCTTTTGCGAACCTGGTCGGTTCAGGAGCTGCGCCGCTGATATCAATAGAGCGCGGACGAAAGAACGGCGAAGAAGCTGAAAAGCTCATAGGTACTGCGGCAATAATGCTTGCGGCACTCGGAGCAGGTATAACCATACTTGGGTTGGTTTTTAAGTCTCCTGTGCTGAACTTGCTCGGCGCAAGCTCTGCGACATTTTCTTATGCCGATTCTTACCTGACAATCTATCTGGCAGGCGCAGTATTTCCAATGACGGCACTCGGGCTTAACAGCATAATCAATGCGCAGGGTTACGGAAAAACGGGAATGCTTACTATAGCGATAGGCGCAGTAATAAATATTATCCTTGACCCTATTCTTATTTTCGGAATGAACATGGGCGTTTCAGGCGCAGCCGTTGCGACTGTAATTTCACAGTTTGCGTCGGCGCTTTGGACTGTCTGTTTCCTTACCGGACGAAACGCTGATTATACTATAAAGCTGAAATACATGTTAAAGCCTGAATTTAAAAGAATAAAAAAGATTGCCTCGCTCGGTCTTGCGGGGTTTACCATGATGGCAACCAACGCTGCGGTTCAGATGGTCTGCAATGTTACGCTCAAGACCTACAGCAGTGATATTTATATCGGGGTAATGACAATAATAAATTCTGTCCGTGATATAATATCTCTTCCGGCTCTCGGTTTTTCTCAGGGAGCGCAGCCTGTGCTCGGGTATAACTACGGTGCAGGACAAAACACACGCGTAAAGAACGGCATAAAATACATGTCGCTGATACTTATAACATACACGGCTCTGGCGTGGCTGGCTGTTTCGATTTTTCCGAGGTTCTTCATCGGGATTTTTACTGCCAGTCCTGAACTTTATACATACGGCGTCCCTGCGCTTCATATTTATTTCTTCGGGTTTGTATTTATGGCGCTGCAATTCTCAGGTCAAACGGTTTTTACCGCTCTGGACAAACCAAAGCAAGCCGTATTTTTCTCACTGTTTCGGAAAATAATAATTGTCGTGCCGCTGACCATGCTTCTGCCGCTCGTCTGGAATCCGCAAATTGACGGAGTTTTCTGGGCAGAACCGATTTCAAACCTGATCGGCGGTTTAGCCGCTTTTATTACTATGCTTTTTACTGTCTACCGCAGGCTGTAATTATTCTGCCGCATAGTTTTTCAAAAACAACATATATTACCATTAACATATTTTACATTAAACAGTTATTTGTGTGAAATTAGTTATACGGGAGGTGCTTTGATTGAAAACAAAATTGTTTAAACTGATTTCTTCTTTTGATTCGCTTATGCTGGGAGTTCTTCTCGCAACCCCTGATGACACAAACGGCTTGAAGGGAGTAATTCAGTTTTCACACGGAATGACAGAACGAAAGGAACGCTATCTTAAGACCATTGACTTTTTTACTTCTCACGGCTTTGTTTGTATCATTCATGATCACAGAGGTCACGGGGAAAGCGTGAAAAAGGATGATGACCTCGGATATTTTTATGAACACGGCTCAGACGCTGTTGTTGAGGACATGGCGCAAATTTCAAAGTATATCAAAAATCTTTATCCCGACCTTCCGCTTTTTATAATTGCACACAGTATGGGAACTCTGATTACCCGAGTTTATCTGAAAAAATACGACAAGCTGCCCTGCGGAGTATTCCTCTGCGGCTCGCCGAGCCCCAACGACGGGACAGGCGTTATCGCGCCTGTGCTTAAAAGATATGCAAAGCTCCGCGGTGACAGTTACCGCGGAAAGATGATAAACGATTTGTTTTCCGGCAGATTTAACTCGCACTTTAAGAACGAAAATCAAAAAAATGCCTGGACATGCAGTGATGTAAGTGTGGTCAAGGCCTTTTCAGAGGATCCGAAATGCGGGTTCTCGTTTACCATAAACGGCTACCAGTGCTTACTTGAGTTGATGAACAAAACCTATGTCGATAATATAAAAACGGCGCAAAATCCGTATTTGCCCATTATGTTTTTATCCGGCAGCGATGACGCCTGTATGATCAGCCGAAAGAAACTGCTCGAATCTGTGGCAAAACAGCAGGCGGCAGGATATTATTATGTCGGTCACAAAATCTATAACGGCATGCGCCATGCAATCCTGAATGAAACCGACCGAATGACAGTGTATAAAGATATTTTGAAGAATATAGAAATATTTAAAACGATTAAAGAACAGTTCAATTCTGATAAATAAAATAAAACTCCCCCCCGTTCGTGGGGGGAAGTTTGTTTGTTGTTTGCTGTTTGTTGCATTAACTGACCAATCAGCCTAAAAGCTGGTCGTACATCTGCTGATACTTCTTTGCGGATTCCTTCCACGAGAAGTCCTCTTTCATTGCACGCTTTACAAGCGTATTCCACGCCTTTTTGTCGCTGAATATCTGGATTGCATATCTTACAGTATGCATCATATCATGCGCGCTGTACGGATAGAAGCTGAAGCCGTTGCCTTCGCCGGTAAATTCATTATACGGACGGATTGAGTCTTTAAGACCGCCGGTCTCACGAACGATCGGAATAGTACCGTAAGCCAGCGAAATAATCTGGCTCAAGCCGCACGGCTCAAACATTGACGGCATAAGGAACAAATCACATGCAGCGTATACCTTATGCGCCAAATCGTTGCTGAACATTATGTTAGCTGACATCTTGTGCGGGTTGCACCACGCATTATGTCTGAACAGGTTCTCATACTTGGCTTCGCCGGTTCCGACAACAACAAGCTGTATGTCCATGTTCATAAGTTCGCACATTGCCTCAGCGATTATGTCAAAGCCCTTCTGGTCAACAAGGCGGGATATAATACCAATCATTACCTTCTCGCCGTCAACAACAAGGCCAAGCTGTTCCTGAAGCTTCATCTTGTTTATCTTCTTCTTTTCGAGTACGGTCTTTATATCGTAATTCTCATAGAGATACTTGTCCGTCTTTGGATTGTACGTCTTATAATCAATACCGTTAAGGATACCAAACAGCGACTGGGATCTTGCACTGAGCAAGCCGTCCAGCTTCTCACCACCCATAGGTGTTTTGATTTCTTCAGCATATGTCGGGCTTACGGTTGAAACATAGTCTGAATATACTATACCGCCCTTAAGCAGATTTGCACAGCCGTGGAATTCGAGCTTATCCGAGCTGAAATATTCTCTGCCGAGCGAGAAGAAATCTGCAACTATGTCAATCGAATATATACCCTGGTAACGGAGATTGTGAATTGTGAACACAGTCTTGATGCCCTGATAGAATTCGTCTCTGACATAATAAGCATTGAGTATAACCGGAACCATACCGGTCTGCCAGTCGTGGCAGTGAATTACGTCCGGCTTCCAGTCGAGATGCTTCAATATCTCAAGCGCAGCTTTGTCGAAGAAAGCAAATCTTTCAAGGTCATTCCATTTATAGAGATACGGGTCGCCAAAATAGTACTCGTTATCTATAAAATAAAACGTTACATTGTCCTTTACCAGTTCAAACACTCCGCAATACTTTCTTCTCCAGCCGAGAGGTATATAGATGAAGAACTTAAACTCCATCTGTTCTAAGTATTCATGAGGAATACAGCCGTACTTCGGCATTACAACTCTGACGTCGTCGCCGATGTCAGCAAGTGCAGAAGGCAGAGAACCTACAACATCGCCCAATCCGCCTGTCTTTGCAAACGGAGCAACTTCCGAAGAAACCATAAATATCTTACTCATCGAAAAACACATCCTTTCCTCGTCGCAAATCACTACGCTGTTTCGTTTTCGGCTAAAGCCGAAAAGCTTCACAACTTCGTGTTTGCTCCTCTCAAACCGAAACGCACGGTTTCGGTTTGTTTTTTTATCTTATTCATGTGAGGGCGGCAGATTGCCGCCCTTGCACTTATACAACTATTTCCTTACCGATTACCATCGGATATGTATCCTGACCGACAAGCTTCTTGCCGCTTCTTAAAATTACGCCCTTATCAAAGATTACGTTTTCTACCAGACAGTTCTCCATAATCTCGGAATTCTGCATCAGAATACAATTTTCAACAACAGCACCCTTTGCAACATGTACGCCGCGGAAGAGAATACTGTTCTTAACCGTACCTTCAATCTTACAGCCATCGGCTATAAACGAATTCTCAATTTCAGCTGTCTTTGCGTACTTGGTCGGAACTGTGTCTTTAATCTTTGTAAATATCGGTCTGTCGGTATTGAGACCAAACAGCTCATCTCTTACATCCTTTTTAAGCAAATCAAGATTGAAACTGTAATATGACTGGATACTGTCAATCTTTTTGAGGTATCCGTCAAACTCATACGCATTAACGCTCATTGTCGAAACAGCGGGGAGCAGAATATCCTTTGATATCTGATGCTTGCCGTGTGTTGAAGCATATTCGACCAAATCCATAAGCGTTTCACGCTTTGTGATGAACATGTGCATATATGAGTTGTTCGTAACCTGCTTGCTCGGATAAATATGCATATCCTTAACAGCATTATTGTTGTCAACGTCAAGCAGAATATGTCTCTTTATATCCTTATCGCTGATTTCGCCGGTTTTTGTATAAACCAAGGTAAAGTCAGCTTCGCTCTTGATATGAGCGTCAAGCACCTTGTCAAAATCTATATTGCATATTGTATTACAGTCTGCGGCAAGTATGTATTCCTGTGAACTCTTCGAAAGAAAGCCCATAATACCGTTTAATGTATCTATACCGCCCAGCACGTCAACTGTTGACTCACCTGTCTCCTTAGGCGGCAGAATATAAAGACCGTCGTCTTTTCTGTCCATATCCCACGCCTTGCCTGTACCCAAGTGGTCTGTAAGTGACTGATAGTTAACCGGCGTGGTAATACCTACCTTTATAACACCTGAATTAACCATATTGGATAACATAAAATCTATAACTCTGTATCTTCCGCCAACCGGTACGGCTGCCAGAGCACGTAAGCTGGTAAGCTCACCCATACTCGCTTCGGGATTTTCGGAAAATATAACTCCCAGCATATCATTCTTCATTTTAAATCACCTCAACTAATTTATTTCTTCGATTTGATTTTTGATTAATATACACATGCCATTTTTAATAACTGTGATACAATTATATGTAATAATTAAATATCCGCAGTAACCATACAGCACATGCCAACCTTATTTCCTTCGCCGATTTTTACTCCCGGACCGATTAACGTAATATCATCGCTGCAAATCTTTGTATTATAATACTCACGGTTCGCATCGTCCTCATCGCTTCCGATTTTGGCGTTCTTGCCAACTACTGCGTCAGAACCGATTATAGCCTTGCTCACATTGGCGCCGTCTTCTATCACAGCGCCGGGAAGAATAATAGAATCCTTAACAACAGCGTTTTCACCAACGGTTACGCCCTCAAACAAAATTGAATGCTCAACCTTTCCGTAAATCTCACAGCCCTCTGTTGAATAGCTGTTCTTGATTACGCCGCTTTCGCCTATATACTGGGGCGGCTTAACCGGGTTTCTGCTGAATATTTTCCAGTTGTCGTCGTCAAGGTCGCAGCCCGGGTTATCGTCAAGAAGCTCCATGTTTGCTTCCCACAAGCTCTGAATTGTACCAACATCCTTCCAGTAGCCGTCAAATCTGTGAGCCATAAGCTTAAGACCGTCGCCAAGCATTGCAGGAATAATATTCTTACCAAAGTCATTTTCGGATTCGCTGTTGTTCTCGTCCTCGGTCAGATACTTCTTGAGTACCTCCCACGAGAAACAATATACGCCCATTGACGCAAGGTTGCTCTTCGGCTCCTTCGGCTTTTCTTCGAACTCTACAATCTGCATTTCTTCATTGGTATTCATAATACCAAATCTTGGCGCTTCCTCCCACGGAACCTCGATAACCGCAATAGTAGCGTCAGCATTCGCATTTTTGTGAGCCTGAAGCATCTTATTGTAGTCCATCTTGTAAATATGGTCGCCTGACAAAATAATAACATATTTCGGATTAAACTGCTCCATAAATCCAAGGTTTTGATAAATCGCATTTGCGGTTCCTTTGTACCATTCGCCCTTTTCAGCCGAAGTGTATGGCGGAAGAACAAACACGCCTCCGTTTGTACGATCCAAATCCCAAGGCTGTCCGTTGGCAATATAAGTGTTCAGTTCAAGCGGCTGATACTGTGTCAGAACGCCTACAGTATCTATACCCGAATGAGCACAGTTGCTCAGCGGAAAATCAATAATCCTGTACTTACCACCAAACGGAACTGCCGGTTTGGCAACATTCTGGGTTAAAATTCCGAGACGGCTTCCCTGACCGCCGGCAAGAATCATAGCCACACATTCTTTTGACCTCATTGATAATCTCCTCCTAATTTCCCTTAATTGTTTCAGGACTAACCCCTTTAAACAACTATTTTTATTTTACAACCAAACAACAATCTTTTTAATTATTTTCTGATTTTAATCTTTTAAATTACTTACTGCAACTTGATTATTTTTTGCTTTCGGTCTTTTTATCAGCAGTCTTTTTTGGCGCAGCAGAACTGCTTGATTTCGCAGTCTTGGTCTTGCTTCCCTGACCTACGGCTGACCTTGTCTTTCTTGTTCTTGCGGTAAGCGGCGACTTCTTTAAATACAGCGCCGTCAAAGGCGGAAGAACTATGTCAACCGAATAATCAAAATCGTCGCACGGAACCTTTTTGGTATGGTAAACCTTCGTTCCGTCTCCGTCGCCGCCGTACTTCTTATCGTTGCTGTTTAAAACAACCGTATAATCACCCGGCTCAGGAACGCCGACGGTATAAAGCGCATGACTTACAGGTGTGAAGTTAAGCACGACCATAATCTCTTCTTTTTGGTCTTCGGACATTCTGAGATATGCAAGAACACTGTTATCGGCGTCGCTCGCTTTCAGCCATCTGAAGCCCTTCCATTCGCCGCCCAGCTCGCGTTCTATCTCATAGAACGACTTATGCTCCTGATAGAAATGACCGAGGTCTGAGGTGAACGCTGCCATACCTCTGTGCAGCTCATATTCATCAAGCATCCAGTCAAGCTGTTCGGCAAAGCGCCACTCAACAAACTGTCCGAACTCTCCGCCCATGAACAGCAGCTTCTTGCCGGGATGAGAGTACATGAACGCATACAGAAGTCTGAGTTCGCTGAACTTTTCCTCATATGTTCCCCACATTTTGTCAATCAGGCTGCGTTTTCCGTGAACTACCTCATCATGCGACAGTGCCAGGATATAATTTTCAGCAAACGCATACATCATCGGGAAGGTCAGCTTGTTATGGTTTCCCTTTCTGAAAAACGGGTCGCACTGCATATAATCAAGAACATCATGCATCCAGCCCATATTCCACTTAAAGTTAAATCCAAGTCCGCCTTCATGAGCCGGTGCTGTAACGCCGCCCCAGGCAGTGGATTCCTCAGCAATCATCATTACATTGGGCAGGCGTTCAAACACAGCCATATTAAGCTTCTGCAGGAACTCTATTGCCTCAAGATTTTCTTTGCCGCCGTACTTATTCGGCAGCCATTCGCCGTCGTTGCGGTTATAATCAAGATAAAGCATACTTGACACGGCGTCAACGCGCAGACCGTCAAAATGATATTCGGTAAGCCAGAACAAAGCATTTGAAATAAGGAAAGACCACACTTCGGTTTTTGTCCAGTCAAATACGAGAGTTCCCCATTCCTTATGCTCACCCCGTCTGCTGTCGGGATGCTCATAAAGGCACTCGCCGTCAAATTTTGCCAGAGCGTAAGCGTCTCTCGGGAAGTGAGCGGGAACCCAGTCCATAATTACACCCACGCCGTTTTCATGGCACTGATCTATAAAATACTTCAAATCAGTCGGCGATCCGAATCTGCTGTTTGCACTGTAATATCCCGTAACCTGATATCCCCACGAGCCGTCAAACGGATACTCCGAAAGCGGCATTACCTCTATATGTGTATAACCCATCTTTTTAACATACGGTATAAGCTCATCCGCCATTTCTCTGTAAGTAAGATAAGTACCGTCCTCATGGGTTTTCCACGAGCCGAAATGCATTTCGTAAATATTTATCGGCGCATTATAAGGCGGCGTCTTGGTGCGTTTTTCGATCCACGCATCATCGCCCCATTCATAGGTCAAGTCCGCAGTAATCGACGCATTGTTCGGTCTGACCTCGCTGTAGAAAGCATAGGGATCTGACTTGAGTATTATATCGCCTCTGAACGTCTCAATACTGTACTTATAACACTGACCGGGTACTACGCCATCAATGAATACCTCCCAAATACCGGAATTCATGTGCTTATACATTCTGCCCTTGTTACGGTCCCAGCCGTTTTCGTCGCACACAACCGATACACTCTTGGCGTGTGGCGCCCAAACGGCAAACAAATAACCGTCCTTTCCGGCAAACGATTTGCCCCTGTGTGCCCCGAGCATACGATAAGCCTCGTAGTTAACACCCTGATTGAACAGGTACATAGGTGCGTCATCAATATAAGTTCCGGCTTCTCTTTTTAAATTACTTGCATCTTTGTAATCGTTAAAATCCCTCATCTCTCGCGTTCTCCTATAAAAATTTATCTGAAAATTCGACTATCACGGTTATATAATTTAACCAACATTATTTTATCATAAATACCGTTTTTTGTCTATTTTAATTACAAATAAAGTTGCACAAATTATATAGTTGTTTTTTGTACGCATTGTTTAATTATAAGCTGTTTAGAATAAATTTTTTATCAATTTTTGCGATTTAATACTACTTTTTTCAATTTATGATTTTTAACTAAAATTTTACAAATGCAGTGCAGATATTTAACACTTTATCCAATATTGTTTCCGAATTAGTTTTTTGTTTCGAATTGTACACGTATTATCGCTTTAAAATACTCAGATGTTGGCAACCAAAATCCGCTCTGTTTTTAATCGCAATAAAGTAATTTACCTAAAATTTTACGTCTAACCGATATTGCTCAGCAGTTCTTTTAATTGATCAATATTCATTTTTTCAATTTCATCGAGCAGGAATTTTAGCTCAATTATATCTGTTGTCCCGTTTTCAATCGCTGCGAGGATACACTTTCTGCGGAGCAAATCAAACTCCATAAGCTCAGGTCGGTTTTCGGTAATCTTTAATTCCTTATCCCTTGATGTGAGGGACTTATCATGAAATCTGTACAGATAGAGCGGCTCTGAAAAACGCGTGTGCTGAATGCTGAACAATTCATTCATTCGCATCCAATAGTCGTAGTCCTCTGTTCCGAAGCGGCGCACCGAATATTCGCCGATAAACTCTGCGGCACATGCGCGATACATAAATGCCGCGCCTATTGTGTTGTTCGCCTTATCATTCAGAACCTCGGTACTGTCGGGCAATATAACATTTCCGCTCATGGGCGGATATTCATACCAGCCCTTGCCTCTTAAAACCTTGCCGCAATTGTCAATCAATCTCATATTTCCGTATATCATTGCCGTGTCGGGGCTTAAGTCAAGCTCTTTTTTCATTGACTCCAAAAAGCCCGGCAGCATTATATTATCATGGCTTATCCATGTATAAAGCTCGCCTCTTGCCACCTTAAAGCCCGTATTGAGCGCCGACGGCAGCTGCATGTTCTCGGCATGGCAAATAACACGCACGCGTGAATCTGTATTTTTAAAGCCTTCGGCTATACTTCTGCTGTTGTCTGAAGAACCATCGTCTACGATAATGAGTTCAAAATTTGTATAGGTTTGCAAAAGAACCGAACGCACGGCGGAGGCGAGATATTCTTCACCGTTATACACAGGCAGGACAACCGATACCAATCCCGGTTCGCCGACATGTTCAAGCCTGCTCACGTCAACAATAGCCGAAACTATCGCTTTATATTCCGAAAAGCTAATTTTATCCTGCCGTCTCAGCCTTTTGCTCTTGAGCGTCAATCCGCTCAGCCAGTTCCTTAAACGCATCTCTTTCACATTCCTTATAAAATACTTCCAGTTTTTCTGCGCCGTTCCTGATCAGCCTATCAATCTCCTTATCGGCAAGTCTGACACGCTCGCTGATATATTTTCTGTTCCATACCGACGGACTGTACCCATCCTTATACAGCCGATAAGTAGTAAAAATTCCGGCTCTTATCGTCCTACGGACGTGTTCGGACGTATACCGGCTGCTGTCCACATGGTGATACACTATGGCACCCGGCTCTATTCCAATCTTATACCCTGCGCTTAATACCCTGAAGCACATAGCGGTCTCCTCACCGCCTGCGTAGTCGTTGCCCACGCGTCCGTAATTCTCGTCAAAGCCGCCGACCGAATCAAACACAGAATGCTCAACTGAAAAGTTCGCTCCGTACGGGAACTCATACTGACGGCTGATTTCACGGAAATTCTTATATCCGACTGTATACTCGCTCCAGACGGTTTCTCTCCCCTCAAGAATAATCTCAGGTCTCGGCGACGGCGGCACAAGTATAATCTGACCACCGACTATGCCTATGTTTTTATGCGCCGAAAAGGCGTCATAAATACACTGAAGCAGATTTTCGTCCGCACGTATGTCATCGTCAACGTACACCAAATATCTGCCCCTTGCACACTTTCCTCCGGTATTTCTTGCATAAGACAGTCCTTTGTGTTCTTCTTTTACAACACGAACATTATCCGCGGCGGATTCAATTCCCTCCGGAAGCTCTTCGCCGTTGTTCACAATCACAATCTCGTATCTACTTTTATCAAGCGTCTGGCCGATAAGGCTGTTTACGGCAGTTTTGAGTTTTTCGGGACGATTGTAGGTACACACTATGACCGATATATCAAAGGCATATTTGGGACTGGTATATCCGGCTTTTTTTCTCCGGGGTTTTCTCCATTTTAATTTGGGGCGGTACTGCTTTATTTCACAAATGCACCTTCGCAAAAACAGCATAAACCCGGAGCGTTTTCTGCCGGTCATATTTGCCACCGTTACGGTGGGCTTTTTTGTTCTGTCTTTCAAAATATCACTCCTGCTCAACGCTGATTTCACAAGGTATAACCACAAGCCCGAACCTTTCTTCATCATGTTCTCCCGGGCATGATTTTATCCTTGACGCTCCCTCAATATATTCATAATATGAAATCGGAACTGTTTTTCTGTTTTCGACCCCGACTGCTATAAAATATTCGCCTGTACATAAACAATTTTTAAATCTGAATCTGACCCTGTTTACCCCAGGCTTAAGCTCGGCTTCGGTTCTGAACACGCATAAATCCAGACCGTGTATGTCCTTGATTGAAAGGCACACACCACAGAACTTAAAATCCGTATTTTTCGGTAAGTCAACAGCAACCTCTGCGCTTATTTCATCGCCGATTTTATATTCGCCTTCCGAAAAATTAACTGATTTAATGCAGCCGCGGCAGCTGCCGTAGCGGTTCAGAACTCCGCTTTTGTCGTCGCACGCATTACTGTTTATTTCGCCTGAAACGCAGCTTTGCATATATTTTGATGTGACAATGTTCACGTCGCCCTCAGCCGCAATTTTTCCGTCTGAGAGCCATACCGCCTTTGTGCAAAATCTCCGCACCGCGTCAACGTCATGTGACACAAACAATATTGTCTTGCCCTGCGATTTAAGCTCTTCAAACTTTTTATAGCACTTTGCCTGGAATCTCAAATCCCCCACAGCCAATGCCTCGTCCACTAAAATTATATCCGTGTCAAGCCATATCATAGACGCAAACGCAAGACGCACAAGCATTCCTGATGAATATGCCTTTACCGGCATATCGGCAAATTCGGGTTCTATCTCGGCAAACTCAAGTATTTCATCTATACGTTTCGAAACGGTTTTTTTGGAAAAACCGTTAATTGCTCCGTTTAAATATATGTTTTGTATTCCCGAATATTCCGGATTAAATCCAACGCCAAGCTCCAGAAGCGCAGAAACACTGCCTCTGATTTCACATTCGCCCGAATCGTACCCGGATATACCTGCGAGTATTTTAAGCAGTGTGGATTTGCCCGTACCGTTCCTGCCGATTATTCCGACTGCTTCGCCGCGGCTTACGGACAGACTTATATTATCGAGGGCAGTAAACCGCTCCGCTTTTGATTTTCTGTACACAGCTCCAAGCAGTTTGCGCACCGGATTATTTGAGGTAATATATGATTTGCTTAAGTTTTTTATGCTGATTATTTCCATACCGAATTTCCTTTTATAACCTATGCGTAGATGTCCCCCGCCGCATTTGCGGCGGGTTCCATTTCAGAATTTCAGTGGGAGTTATAATCTCCCACTGAAACCCTGATGAGCTGACGCTCCCTGCGCTTGCTTGCAATCTGTCACAAGCCCTGCTCCTTGCAA
>OIXH01001047.1_pt1 | contig 32373 bp, 23 predicted proteins | sample 1587741 | NCBI WGS metagenome assembly OIXH01 (sample SAMEA3888916, study PRJEB22519) | human gut metagenome | biome: human gut; feature: human-associated habitat; material: faeces | place: Denmark | collected 2011 | reverse complement strand
GTAGCCGCGTCGATGCAGTCCGAGCAGGTGATTATCTGATACAGTATCGCGTTTTCCGCCGGGGCGTAACCGAGCCCGAATGCGGAAAGTGTGTTTTCCGGCAGTTTTCTCGTTTTCGTGATATACCGGAATGCTTCTGAATCCCGGTGCTCCATCAGGTACCGGAAATAAAAGATGGCTGCCGCCTCATAAATGGAAGTGTCAATCCCCATAATCGCCGCCAGATACATAACCGAACCATATCCAACGCCCTTCCAGAGATTGAAGAAAACCAGGATAAAGGGCCATGCCTCAGGCTTTGTATAGAAAGTCACTTTCTGTCCGCCAAAGGCTGTAATCAGCCGGTTCATAAAACCGTAATCGGAACTGAAAATGTTGAATGCCATAACTCCTACGATAACCCAGGAAATAAAATAAGGTAAGAACATTAACGACTGTGTAATTTTCCGATAATGTTTATTTCTTATCTCTGTTAAAAGAATTGCTACCGCAATCTGCATAATCGTATTTACCGCAATAAACAAAAGGTTATACAACACGGTGTTTCTTGTAACCAGTCCTGCCTGCCCGGATTTGAAGAAGAATTTGAAATTCTCGATTCCGTTCCACGGGCTTCCCCAGATACCACCGGCGTAATTGTACTTTTTAAATGCCATTACGATTCCGGTCATCGGGTAATAAGCAAACACCAGTGTATAAATGACCGCCGGTGCAAGCATCAATAAAAATACTCGATATTTGTAAAGTTTTTTACAAAAGCCCCTCCATCCACTCTTTTTCATTTTCACGTTCCCTTTCCTCTTTGCGCAACTTTTTTGTTGCTCAAGCCTTTGTTTTTGTTTCTGATATCATTATACTTTTTCGTCATATTGTTGGCAATCCACATAATATATAATATATTTGCTGTAATAATGTACAATTTTTATATTTTTAACGCAAAGTGCGCAACATTATTTGCAATAATGTTGCGCACTTACAGTTGCTCAATCTTTCAGTTTATTTAAAGTACAAGGTGTGCTACGCTGCACGCCGGAAGTTCTACAGAAAGCTTTCCATCCCGTATTTCTGCCTGGGTCAATGATACTTCTTTTACCGCATCCGGCGCCTCAAAGGTATTCTTGTCCGTCATCTTTCCGGCAAGCAGTTCTCCCTTCACCCCTCCTAATGTTCTTCCGTAAAGCTCACACTCTACCGTGCAGGCTTCGGTTGCAGAAAGATTTGCCAGTGTGATGTGGATATTTCCATTCTCATCTACAGATGCCGATTCACTGACACGCGGAATCTCTCTTCCCGGATTTCCAATCATATCGGTGTCTAAGTGACTGTTTAACAGCACATTTCCCTGATGCTGCTTATACAGATGGAATACGTGATAAGTCGGGGTAAGTAATATTTTTTCTCCCTCGGTCAGAATCATCGCCTGGAGAACATTTACCGCCTGCGCAATGTTTGCCATCTTCACGCGGTCGCTGTGCTTGTTAAATAAGTTCAGGTTAATCGCTGCAACCAGCGCATCCCGCATTGTATTCTGCTGATATAAAAATCCCGGATTGGTGCCCGGCTCTATATTATACCAGGTTCCCCACTCATCAATCATGAGTCCGATTTTCTTTTCCGGGTCATATTCGTCCATGATGGCACTGTGGCGCTTTATAAGTTCTTCCATATAATAAGTTTTCTTTAATGTCTCATAAAACAGTGCCTCGTCAAATTCCGTTGCACTTCCCTTGTCATCCCAGTTTCCGGTCGGAACCGTATAATAATGTAAGGAAAGACCATCCATGAAACGGGAAGCATCTGTTTTTCCCGGTGTACAGCAGGTTTTTAATACCTCTCTTGTCCAGTCGTAATCGTCTGCATTCGGTCCGCAGGCAATCTTAAAAATTCTGCTGTCTGCATTGTAATTGCGCACATAGGTCTGATATCTGCGGTACTCATCCGCATAATACTGTGGACGCATGTTTCCGCCGCAGCCCCAGCTCTCGTTTCCCACACCGAAGTAATCCACTTTCCATGGCTTTTCGTGTCCATTTTTCTTGCGAAGATCTGCCATCGGCGATACGCCGTCAAATGTCATATATTCAACCCACTCGGACATTTCCTGCACCGTGCCGCTTCCCACATTTCCATTGACATAAGTCTTGCACCCAAGCTGTCTGCAAAGCTCCATATACTCATGGGTTCCGAAACTGTTATCTTCCACAGTTCCGCCCCAGTGCGTGTTAATCATCTTCTTCCGGCCCTTCTTGTCCCCGATTCCATCTTTCCAGTGGTATTCGTCCGCGAAACAGCCGCCCGGCCAGCGCAACACCGGCACACCGATTTCTTTTAAGGCGTTTACAAGGTCCTTTCGCATCCCGTTCTCATTCGGAATATCTGAATTCTCCCCGACATAAATTCCCTCATAAATACATCTTCCAAGATGCTCCGAAAACTGTCCGTACAGTTCTTTTTCAATTTTGCTCAATTTCTGGTTTGCATTGACTGTCAGTTTTACCATGTACCTTCTCCTCCTGTTATCCTTTTGTTGCTCAACCCATTTTTAAGGTTTTTGTATTCATTATACGTCCATATTTTCCTGTTTACAATCCATATATTTTCTAATATATTTCCGGAAATTATGTGCAATGTCACAATTCTTCGCATATGTATGCAACAGGATGTGGAAATGTGTTGCGCAATGATTGTGCAAAAAGGATGCAAAAAGGGTATGCCGGATTTCTCCGCCATACCCTTTCTCTATTCCGTCAGTTCCCGGCCATACTTCCTCTTAGCCGAAATATCTGTCTAATAATCCCTTTAATGCCTTGCCATGTCTGGCCTCATCGCGTGCCATCTCATGAACGGTGTCATGGATTGCATCAAGGTTGTATTTCTTTGCACATTTTGCAAGGTCTACCTTACCGGAAGTTGCGCCAAACTCGCAGTCCACTCTCCATGCCAGATTGTCCTTCGTGGTTGCCTTCATGTTCGGCTCAAGGTCCTCACCTAACATCTCAGCAAATTTTGCGGCATGCTCTGCCTCTTCGTAAGCGGCCTTCTCCCAGTAAAGTCCGATTTCCGGATAACCCTCGCGGTGTGCAATACGTGCCATGCAAAGGTACATGCCAACCTCAGAGCACTCACCCTCGAAGTTTGCTTTTAACTGGTCAAAGATAAACTTCTTGTCTTCTTCGCTGATTTCCGGGTTGTTCTTTACGGTCTTTGCGTAGATGCCATACTCATGCTCTGCTGCAAGGCTAAGCTCGCCCTCTACCTTCTTGAACTTGTCAGCGCCTACGTGGCATACCGGACACTCAGCCGGAGCTGCATCTCCCTCATAAACATAACCACATACTGTACATACATACTTTGCCATAATCTTATCTCCTTTTCTTTTTAAAATATATTGTGTGCCTTTTGTTTTAAATCAGTAACTATTACTGATTTTATCCGATACATTGTTTTTTGTCAACCCCTATTTTAAGGTTTCCAAATCTTTTGTCTGCTCTGGCAAAACCGCCTTTTTACAATCCGGGCACTTCCCGTAAAAATAGGTGATGTGCCCCTCTATTTCACCATCAAATCCCTGCGCAGCCAGGATATTGATATGGTCAAGCCCCTCCACCTTAAGGTCTAACACGCTTCCGCAATGCTTACAGATAAAGTGGTAATGTGGCGCAGGATTGCCGTCAAAACGGTCAGGTCCGATTCCGGTGGAAAGCTTTTGAATCTCGCCGATATCGGCAAGCAGCGAAAGATTCCGGTAAACGGTTCCAAGGCTGATGTTCGGAAATTCTTCCCTGATATTCAGATACACGGTCTCCGCTGTCGGATGATCGTATCTGCCGCCAAGGAAGGTCTTAATCGCCTCTCTCTGTCTGCTGTATTTAAGCATCTGTATCACTCCAAATCAATATTAGTAATTGTTACTGTAATTAATATAACCGAAATTGAAGCAGCTGTCAACAGTTTTCCGTCATAAATTTTAAAAACCCGCATACAGATAGCAGTAAGAAAGAAATCGGAGTATCCGATGCCAGGAATGAAACGTTTTGTTACATATATATATTCTTATGAGGACAATCGCAAAGGGAACAATGTAGGATTTGCCAAAATGGAACTGCGGGGCGATGTTTTTCATCTGGAAATCCATCTGCGCGGCCTTCTACTCTCACGCTCTCTCTGCCGGATTTATCTGATTCGGGTTGAAAACAGCACGATGATTGGGTTCCCGGTCGGTAAAATGGAACTTGCAAATGGCACCGGCGATTGCAGTCTTGGAATGTCCGCATTAAAAATTGCCGGCTCTGACTATAGTATCCGCGATATGGATGGACTTATGCTTTCTGATGAAGAAAACCGCTTTTTTGTAAGCCGTTGGAAAGAAGGGGAAGCACTCATTGTCAATTTTTCCCATTTTAAAGAGTGGAGCATCTCTGACGTGCAGGATGCCCCTGCCCCCACTCCTGCTTCGGGTGCTTCTGCGGCAGACACCCCCGCTGCACAGGATTCTGCACCTGACACACTTTCTGCGACAGAACTTCCGATGCGCAATTTTTTCCCGCGCTACCGGCTTACCGATGTTTGGGAAACCCTTTCATCCGCCCAGACCGTGAGCACGCCTTTTCCCGAAAAAGGCATTGAATGCCTTAAAATTGAATTAAAAGACCTGCGTGAACTGCCCCGCCGTTTCTGGTATCTCGGAAACAACAGTTTTCTGCTGCACGGATTTTTCAATTACCGCTATCTTGTTCTTGCAAAATGCCCGAATGAACGTTACTTTCTCGGCATTCCCGGCATCTACCAGAATCAGGAGCGCGTGATGGCGACCATATTCGGTTTCCCCGAATTTGTACCCGAATGGATTCCGGATGCGCCGGAAACCGCCGAACCAATTAACCGCTTCGGCTGCTGGTATCGTTTTTTGGATGAAGCATAGTAGTTATCTTCGTCCCGGCAGACTGCGCATCTTTGCCCGAAGGGGCACTAAAACCCGAATTTTTTTCATACTACAATATAAGAAAAAAATTCGGGTTTTCTTATAGCATCCCTCCCTGCCTTATGCTATAATTGGCATATCAAAAACATAGGAGGAATGAATTATGAAAAAAAAGTGCATTGCACTTCTGTTGGCAGCGTTCATGCTAATTTCCCCTGGCGCATCTGTTTTTGCAGAGACCGCTGAGCAGCCATCAACAGAAATCTATGAAGCTTCTGAATCTGTGGATGCAGACACAGAAGTCTTAGAGACTGAGATTTCTGACACTGAAACCGAGAGCACCGAGACCGAAGGCACCGAAACCGAGTCTGCGGGCACCGAAATTTCTGAGACCGAAACGGCCGAAACCGAAAGCACTGAGACTGAAACAACTGAGACCGAAACGACCGAGACCGAAAGCACTGAAACCGAAAGCACTGAAACCGAAAGCACTGAGATTGAGACCGAAATTCCGGACACCGAAATCCCGGGCACTGAAATTTCCGAAACCGAAATCTCCGAGACTGAATTTCCGGAAACCGAAGACACCGAGGACATTCTGGAAGTCAATATTTTTGACCTTTACGATGATTTATCCATCGAAGGTTCTACAGAAGACACCGAAGAAGTTCTCTATACGGTATCCTTCAATGCCAACGGCGGTGAAGGAACCATGGAGCCGCAGACTTTTGTATCCGGTACTTCCGCAAACCTGACCGCCAATGCCTTTGAACGCAATGGTTACAAATTTACCGGATGGGCTTTGAGCAAGAAAGCTGATGTTACCTACAAAAACAAAGCCTCCCTCGACCCGGACAGCGCAAAATGGGACAAAAACAACGCACTGACCCTCTACGCGAAGTGGGAAGCCAAAGAGTACAAAATTACCTACAAATTAAATGACGGAAAAAATAACAAGTCCAATCCGTCCGTGTATACAATTACAACAAAAACCATCAAATTAAAGAATCCGACCCGTAAAGGCTACGGTTTTGGTGGATGGTACACCGATAAGAAGTTTAAAAACAAAATTACCCAGATTAAAAAGGGCAGCACAGGAAAAATCACACTTTATGCAAAATGGGAGAAAGAATACAAAGCCACCTCTACTTCGGCTAAAATTACTTCCTGCAAAGCTACCGCAGTAAATACCATCAAAGTAAAAGCTACCATTGAAAAACGCGTAAAAAGCTCTGACAATTATTACTATCTGGTAACCATTGACCCGAATACGAACAAGATTTTAAGAAAAGTTGCCAAAACTGACAAATCTAAAAAAATCAGCTTCCAGTTAGACACCAGAGAAAACCGCGGCTATGCACTTGCCAAATATGCCATTGCAATAAAGTCAGGTGACAAATACAAACAGATTTCCAAAACATCCGCAAATATTTCCAATCCGGAGAAACTGGCAGCCTATACAAGCGCTTATCATCTTGGCGCCACCAAAAAAGGTCTTCAGATTTCAAGTGTCGGTGAAGCCACCGAAACCGGCTGTGGCAACGTTTTTGTAAATCTGAATATTTCCTCTGTTCTGACAGGAGACCTGCCTTATACCTACAACGGAAAAACTTACTATTTTTCCACGGGCGGCTGTTCCGGTGCTATTGAGATGGCACGTAATGCCGGTTTAAATGTCACGATGCAGATTATGCTTGATGAAGCTGCCTACAAGATGGATCCAAGTCTTGTAGCCAAGGAAGCCCGCTCTTCCGGTCATCCGTATTACACCTGGAATACGAAAGATAAGAAGGCTCGTGAAAAGATGGAAGCCATGTTCTGTTTCCTGGCAGAAAACTTCGGTACAGATGCACGTTACGTCTCCAACTGGATTTTAGGAAATGAGGTCAATGCAGACCATCATTGGCACTGGCGCGGTTCCATGTCCAACGATGACTTTCTTTCCTCCTATGCTTATACTTACCGTGTCCTGTATTCTGCGGTACGAAGTGTAAGAAGCAGTTCCCGTGTCTTCATCTGTCTTGACGATATGTGGACACACCAAGATTATACTGGCGGTATTCCTTCCAAGACGTTCCTGGATACGTTTGTAAAGAAAGTAAACAAATTGCAGAAAAATGTTACCTGGAATATTGCATTCCATCCATATACTGCAAACATTTTCGAGCCGTCATTCTGGGACGATTCCAGCTGTCCTGATGGCATGAGCTACCTCGTCACAAACTCTACGAATTCTCCATTTGTGACGATGAAAAACCTCAACGTTCTGACCGATTACGTGAAAAACACATATGGAAAAGAACACCGCATTATTCTTTCCGAAATTGGCTTTAATGGCGCTGGTTCAAGCAATCAGACCAAACAGGCTGCCGCTTTGGCATATGCTTACAACAAAGCTGCCTGCAACGCCATGGTAGATGCTTTCATCATCCGCACCTATCGCGACGATGCTGGGGAAGCTTCACAGGGTCTGTATTTTGGTCTGACTGACAGTAACGGTAAGAAAAGACCTGCCTACAACGTATTCAAATATATGGATACCAAGAAAGCAGAAAAATACACCAAAAAGTATGTGAAAACCTGTGGAGGTTCCAGTTGGAAATCCCTTGTGAAAGGCTATTCTACCAAGAAACTCTACACAAATAACGGAATGAAATAGTTTTTACAAAAATGCCGCGGCACGAATGTTGCCGCGGCATTTTTTATTTATTCAAGCTTCTCATAATTTTTCAATTTTCTTTAATCCATCTTTTTCCAGCCGGTACACGGCGTCACAGACTTCCTCAATATATTTTCTGTCATGGGAAATGCTGATAATAACGCCGTCAAATTCCTTTAAAATTCCACGAATCACAGGTCCCGACAGCGGGGAAAAATTACGTGTTGGCTCGTCTAAAATCAATACATTGCTGCCCGCCATACTCATTTTCAAAAACAAAAGTTTTGCCTTCTGTCCACCAGACAGCTCATTGATACTGTGCTCCATCTCATCTGCCGTATATTTCATACTTCCCAGATAAGTGCGAATCCGTGTGAGTTCCTCCTTATCCCCGGTCGTCGCAAGAAACTCCACCGGCGTCAAAACTTTTCCAAGTTCCTTCTCCCGTTTTACAAACATTTCCTCGTAATCCTGTGGCATATAAGCGGCAGAAATATCGTCCCTGCCCAAAAGCTCTTTTGCCATTTTCTTAAGAAGTGTTGTCTTCCCCGCTCCGTTTCGCCCCACAATACAGATTTTCTCCGGTCCCATCAGGCGCAGGAAAATATGCTCCGCAAGAAGCGGTCCATCTTCCACTGCACGCAGCTCCTCCAACTCATACTCAAGCACACGTTTTCCGTTTGGAATCTTCTTTAAAGCCTCCATTTTGGAAAAAATTGCTTCTTCCGTCTCCGGCATCTGCGTCAAGGAATCTTTTTCCCGCTCAAATCGTCTTCCCATGGATTTTACGGTGTGCATTTTCTTTTTCAAAGCAGCGCCTACCCCTGGTGCCTGTCTGGTAATAACACGCTGTTCATGTTCAACGCGCTGCTCAATCTGGCGGTATTTCTCCATCTGCTTTTCATACTCGCTCCGCTCCTTACGCGCTCTCTGCTCCTGCCGTTCCATCCCAAGCTCGCGTTCCGACACATATGTCCGATAAGGCATCTGCGCTACCGTGTGACGCGCCACCGTCTTTCTGCGAAGCTGTTCAAGATGTATTACGACGTTTGCCGTATTTTCAATCAGTGTCTCATCATGCGACACAAATAACACCGGTACCTCACTTTGATTGATAAAACGCTCCAGCCATTCTAACGTCTCGATATCAATGTCATTCGATGGTTCGTCAAGCAGAAAAACATCCGGTGCTTCCAGCAAGAGTCCTGCAAGCTGCATCTTCACCTTCTCCCCGCCCGAAAGCGTTCCCATCTTCTGATCAGAAAATAGCATTTCCTGGGAAATGCCAAGTTCCACTGCAACCGCGGCAAGTTCCTTTGGACTTTTTTCATAAAACGCCGGTATCTCCGACAAGAATTCATACACGGTCTTTTCCTTCTTCGCGCTTGAAAGCTCCTGTGCAAGATAACCCATCCGAAGTCCGCCACGCAGAATCTCTCCTTCATATCCGGCATAGTCCGCCACCAGTTCCTCGTCATAAATTAACTTTAACAATGTTGATTTTCCGTTTCCTTCCTCCCCGATAATCACCGCTTTATCCCCTGGATTTAAGAAAAACGAAAAGTTTTCCACAATTGGTCGTAAATCTTTCCTATGATAAATAGATAAGTTCTTAATCTGTAACATATATCTGCCCCCTTTTGATTAAAATAACGTGTGCGCCTGCCGCACACGATTGCGCCCGAGCGGTATGCGAAGCATAAACTTCCTCTCCGCGAGGTGCGCAAGCAAAAAAAAGCCTGCTTCCGCAGCCGGAAACAGACTTCTAAATCATCCACTATATCTTAAGGGAACGCTTAAAGGTTCCATATGCCAGCACCCACACATGGGTACTGCGACAGATTTGTTATGGACTCTCTTGATAGTATACTCCGGCACCGGAAGCGCAACAAAGTAACCCTCTTTTGTTCACGGCTTTATCCGTGCTCCATCCGAGGTTTCCGTCAGATAATCTCTGACTGACGCATTATTCCGGTTTCATTAGAATCTACTATCGAATCCGCACTCCTCTATTCCTACCTTTCAAAAATACTTGTGTGTTCGTTGGTTCTAGGATACCTGCTTTCTCTCAGATTGTCAAGATACAAATACACATTCTCTGCATCTGTAACCGTCCGGCAGGCATCTGCCGCCTACCCCTGCTTTCCCTCCCGGTACACCGGCTTCCTCAGCTCAAACGCCATCATGCCGATTGCAACAATTCCTGCGAGAAAGTCAGCAGCCGGTCCAGCATAGAGGATTCCGTCGATTCCCATAAAAAGCGGTAGAAGCACGAGAAGCGGCAAGAGGAAGATAATCTGTCTTGTCAGAGACAAAAACATTCCCTTTTTCGGAAATCCAGTCGCCGTAAAAAAGTTCGATGTAATCGGCTGCATAAAATTCAAAAATGTAAAAAGCAGAAATACCCGGAAATACGAAGTTGCAAACTGATAATAAAGCTCGTTTCCATTGCCAAAAACAGATATAATCTGCCGCGGGAAGAGCTGGAAAATGGCAAAAGCAATCACAGACAGTACACCACCGTAAATACTTGCCAGCAGATATCCTTCCCTCACGCGGTCATATTTCTTTGCGCCATAATTAAAACTTACAATCGGCTGCAATCCTTGGGAAATTCCAATCACCAGAGAGAAAAAGACCTGGTTGACCTTCATAATAATGCCGGAGCAGGCAAGCGGGATTGACTCGCCATACACGGATGCCGCACCATATTTGCGCAGGGAATTATTGAGCACAATCTGCACAATCATCATCGCAAGCTGGTTGCTGCACGGTGCAGCTCCAAGCGCCGCAACCCTGCCGACATACGCTGCATGTGGAATCAGGTGCTCTTTTTTCAAATTCACTGTCTTACAGTGGAACAGATATTGAATAATCATGCAGCCTGCAACAAACTGCCCGATGATAGTAGCAAGCGCTGCTCCAGCCATCCCCATGTTAAGTCCAAACACAAAAACCGCATCCAGTACCGTATTGATAACAGCTCCGGTCAGATTGCAGACCATCGTCATTTGGGGGCTGCCATCTGCACGCACCAGGTGTCCGCCCCCGGTGGACAGCAGAAAAAAAGGAAACCCGATAGACGTAATCCGTGTATAGGTCTTTGCATATTCTAACACATTCTCCGGTGAGCCAAATAACCGCAGAAGCGGCTCCAAAAAAATCTGTGTCACAACAAGAAGTACCAGACCGCAAATGACAAGCATGGATGCCGAATTGCCAAGAAAATGTGCCGCTTTGTCCTTCTCTCCACTTCCCATTGACAGGTTAAACGCTGATGCGCCGCCGATTCCGAATAATAACGCTAACGACAGGCACGCCGTGGACAGCGGAAACGCAATGTTTGTCGCCGCATTTCCAAGCTCTCCGACACTCTGCCCGATAAAAAACTGATCTACAATATTGTATAGTGCTCCCACCAGCATTGCGATGATGCTTGGAATGGCAAACTTGCCAAGCAGCTTCTTTACCGGCAGTACACCGATGGGATTTTCTCTTTCCTGTGTCATAAAAATAACCATGCCTTTCTCATAAAAAAATGCGGAGTCATTTTAACATATTTTAAAAAAGTAGAAAAGCACCTTTTTGCCGGGATTTCTAAAATTCTTAATTTTTTATGAAATATTTGCAAAAAAATACAAAAAAACACTTTACACATATTCTCTTATAATAGTACAATAAAACTATGTCATAAGAAGAAGGCGGAAATCATGCAATTGCTGACGTTTACGCTAAACGACATCCGTTTTGGTGTTTCCGTGGAAGATGTGCAATCCATTGAAAACCGGATGGACGTTGTGGGCGTTCCAAACGCTCCGGCACATTTTGAGGGAATTATCGATGTAAACGAACAGCAGCTCATTCCCATGCCTTCCATCGTAAATGAGGCACAGCAGGAAGTCGCACAGCTCGTCAAAGATAGTTCTAAAAAGACTCATTCATTATCAACATAGGAGGAGAATGTTATGTTCACAAACTTAGGAATCAAAGAACGGCTGAAAAAGTCTTTCACTCTGGTTGCACTGATTGCATCGATTGCAGGCATTGTCGGAGCACTGATGCTGCTTTTAACTTCCAGCCAGTACAAACACGCTTTAATCAACTACGGCTTTTCACAGGGTGATATCGGAAAAGCCCTGACTGTATTTACCGATATCCGAAGCGCAACACGTGGTATAATCGGTTACGACGATGAGGCTGTTACCGATTCTCTTTTGGAAACCCACGATTCCAAGAAAGAATCTTTTGAAAACTATTGGGAAACTGTTTCGGAAACTCTCGTGTCCAAAACTGAAAAAGAACTTTATAATTCCATCAATGAAAACCTTTCCAAATATTGGGAACTTGATGCGCAGGCAGTTGAAATCGGAAAATCCACAGATGCCGATGCAACCATCCAGGCACAGCAGCTGATGCAGAACGAAGTAGCTCCATTATATCAGACGATTTACGATGATATGGTGTCCCTGATGAACGAGAATGTGAATGAAGGAAATGTCCTTGCAAACAGACTTTCCATTTTAAGTATTGTCCTGTTACTTGTCATTATTGCACTTGTGGTTGTTTCCCTGGTACTGTCCATACGTATGGGCGATTCCATTGCAAGAGGAATTGCAGACCCGATTACCGCACTGGCCGCACGTCTTAAGACGTTTGCCAAAGGTAACTTAAAAGATCCATTCCCTGTGGTGGATACACAGGACGAAGTTGCAGATATAATTCAGACTGCAAATGAAATGAAAGAGTCTTTAGGACTTGTAATTGCAGACTGCTCCGAACTGCTTGGTCAGATGGCAGATGGCAATTACGTTATCAATTCCAAAGATATTTCTATCTATGCCGGAGAATTCGAGGGACTTATCATTGCAATGCGTGATTTAAGAGACCGCATGATTGATACCTTAAATGCAATCGAAGATGCTTCCAGCCAGGTATCCGCCGGCTCCACAAACCTTGCCGAGGCTTCCCAGAGCCTTGCGGAGGGTGCTACCGAACAGGCCGGTGCCGTTGAAGAGCTCCAGGCAACCATCACAAGCATTACCGAGAACATCGATAAAGCCAGTGAGCAGGCACATGATTCTTACTTACAGGCCAAGAAATACGCTGATGAGGCAGATAACAGCCGTGCCCAGATGAAAGCCATGGTTGACGCAATGGCACGCATCAATGATACCTCCAAGAAGATTGAAAACATTATTTCCGAAATCGAGGATATCGCTTCCCAGACCAACCTTCTCTCTCTGAACGCATCTATCGAGGCTGCAAGAGCCGGAGAAGCAGGACGTGGGTTTGCAGTCGTTGCTGACCAGATTCGTCAGTTAGCGGAACAGAGTACCAAATCTGCTGTTGATACCAGAGAGCTGATTGAAGGCTCCTTACAGGAGATTAACGAAGGTAACAAGGTTGCAGAGAACGCAGCAGCATCTATTGAAACCGTTGTTGAAGGAATCGAGAAGATTGCAGAAGCATCCAGAAATATCAGTGTTGTATCCAAAGACCAGGCAACTGCTATGGATCAGGCTGAACAGGGTGTCAATCAGATTTCCGAAGTTGTTCAGGCAAACTCCGCTACCGCTCAGGAATCTTCTGCTACCAGTGAGGAGTTATCCGCTCAGGCAGTTTCCTTAGACGAATTAATCAGCAAATTCATCTTGCCTGAAAAATAAAGCAAATACAATTTATAGCAAAAGCCATGCGCACAATAAAAAATCGGATGCTTGACAAGTCCTCACAATAGTGCTAAGATACAGAAAAATTAAAGCAGGAAAGGGATTTACGCCATGATGTTATCTAATTTGTTCCGTAAAGTAAACAGGGACGACGATCGGCAGCGTTTGTACGTGCCGGACAGTGACAGACTTTAAGCTGTGACTGCACCGCGCAGGTACAAGCGCTCTTTGTGTTGTACCTGTACGGTGTCGGAAAAAGATAACGCAGGCGTCCTGCCAGAATCCGGCAGAGAAGTCTCCCATTTTTTAAGACCACACAGGTACATATCATACCTGCGTGGTCTTTTTGTAATTCCATTTCCCAAGAAAAAGGAGGACTATCCCATGAAAAAATTTTTACTTGAAAACATCGGTCATACCGTGCAAATCCACGGCAGCATCCACAAAATCCGCCGTATGAGCGGCTTCGCCTTTGTACTGCTTCGCACCAGAGAGGAAATCATCCAGTGTGTTTACAGTGAAGAATTTTCCCAGTTTCCGCTCTCCCTGTTAAAGGAGGAAGCGTGTGTGTCCCTCTCCGCTCTCGTGGTGGAAGAGCCGCGTTCCAAAAGCGGCTTTGAGCTTCGTCTTCTGACTGCGGAAGTGTTATCCACACCGGCCGAGCCTTCTCCCATCGTCATCCACAACAAGCAGGTGGAGACCTCGATTGAAAACCTTTTAGACTACCGCCCAGTCACCCTGCGCAATGAATCCGAACGCGCCATTTTTAAGATTCAGGCAGGCTTATGTGAGGGCTTCCGCCGTTTCCTCGCCACAGAAGGCTTTACCGAAATCCATACACCAAAGGTAGTCGCCACCGGTGCCGAGGGCGGTGCCAATATTTTTCATCTGGAATACTTCGGAAAAGATGCGTTCCTTGCCCAGAGCCCGCAGTTCTACAAGCAGACCATGGTCGGCGTATTCGAGCGCGTCTATGAGATTGCCCCTGTTTTCCGCGCGGAAAAACACGACACTTCCAGACACTTAAACGAATATACCAGTGTTGACTTTGAAATGGGATATATTAAAGACTTTACAGAGATTATGGAAATGGAAACTGCAATGATTCGTTCTGCACTTTCTTACCTCTCTAAGAACTATGAAGCGGAACTTTCTACCCTGCATGCCGTCCTCCCGGAAGTGAAAGAGATTCCTTCGATTCCATTTCATGAAGCAAAGGAATTAATCTCTTCCACCTACCACCGTCCAATCACGGACCATGAGGACTTTGAACCGGAGGAAGAAAAGCTGCTATGTGAGATTATCAAAAAGAAGACCGGTTCGGACTTTGTGTTTGTCACACATTATCCTTCCTCCAAGCGTCCATTCTACGCAATGGAGAATCCCAAGAACCCGGCGGAGACCCTGAGCTTTGACCTTCTATTCCGCGGTCTTGAGGTCACAACCGGCGGACAGCGCATCCACGACTATCAGATGCAGCTTGCCAAGATGGAGCGCCTCGGTATGCACCCGGAGCTGTTTGAAAGCTACCTGATGGCACATAAATACGGTCTGCCGCCGCACGGCGGACTTGGCATCGGCTTAGAGCGTTTTACCGCCAGACTTCTCGGTTTTGAAAATGTGCGGCGCGCAGCACTCTTCCCGAGAGACATTCACAGACTTATTCCGTAGCATCTGTCAGGCTTGAAAAATGCAGTACCACCTTAAAGAGGTCGCCGTCCACATATAACTCCATCTTTCCATTCATCAGCTCCATCAGGCTTTGTGCAATGGAAAGACCGAGTCCACTGCCTTCCGTATTGCGCGAGCTGTCTCCGCGGACAAACCGTTCCATCAGCTCTTCACTTGAAATATTAAGCGCATAACGGGAGGTGTTGCGGAAGGTCATAAGCACCTCTTCTCCGGATACTTCAAGGTTAATGTAGACGCGGGTTCCCGGCTGTGCATACTTGCAGATGTTGTTCATCAGGTTGTCAATAACACGCCAGAAATGTCTGCCATCCGCCATGATATAGACCGGAGTTTCCGGTTTCTGAATCAGAAGCTCCAGATTAGAAGCCATCGTCTTCTCCTCAAATTCACCGACCGTCTGTACTAAAAATACACCCGCTTCCAGCCGCTCCAAATGAACTGCAAGGTTTCCGGTGGATGCCTTTGATGCCTCCATTAAATCCTCAATCAGCTTCTTTAGCCGCGCGGACTGCCGCTCCAGTACTTCCAAGTATTCCTCTGCCTTTGGATTATCCAGCTTTTCCTTTTCCAGAAGGTCAACGTAATTGATAATGGACGTAAGCGGTGTCTTGATATCGTGAGAAACATTTGTAATTAATTCTGTTTTAAACCGCTCGCTCTTCATCCGCTCCTCGACCGCACGGGACATCCCGGAGCTGATGCTGTTTAAGTTTTCAGCGTGCTGCTTAAATTCCCACAGCATTTTACCGGTGTCAATCTGGTGCGTCAAATCCCCTTCTGCGATATTCCTGCTGCCCTCCTGCAGCTTTTTAAGCTGAAGCAGTACAAAGATGCATCCGGCAAACAGCAGTGCCTTCTCGAAAAGCCAGAAAAGCATTTCCGTGTCCGTGTCGTTATCCGTTGCAACAATCACAACAAATTCCACAAATGAGATTCCGGCAAACACGATTACCGTTTTCACAAACAGCGGCAGATTCCGGTTGATACCACCTAATATCCGCTTTACAAAACGTTTTATTACTGCAAAGATACGGTAGCAAAATGTATTTTTCCACCAGTCTCCTGCTTTGATGCGGGCGGCAAAGTTGATAAGCACGCACACCAGAAGGCATCCTATGACAACGCCCTCTGCTGCGAGCATGGAAATCACCGCAAGAAAGCTCTGTTCGTTATAATAGGAACTGAACGCATCGAGTGTCAGCGCCATTGAAAACAGACAGCCAAGTCCCAGCATTCCAAACAAAAACCACTCTGCTTCAAGTGGCAGTCTCTGCAAAAGGTTGGTGTAAATTCCCTCTTTTCCTTTTCTATGTCCGGCACTCGCGCACAGTAAAATCACACATAAAAGCGCAATGCCAAAGGAGATGACGCCCATCACAATTGCACCATACGCATAATTATAAAAAATTTCGTTTAACGCCGTTACCTTCTCGTAACGGTCTCCGTCTCCCCACAGCGAAGCCGTATCCACCGTCGTATCCGGCAGATAATACGATACCACCCAGAAGTTTCCAACGATGCCCTGTCCGTTATCCGTGTTCATAAAAAGCTCACCGTCGTCGAGGTACTGGTAAGTGCTTTCCACAAGCTTTTCATTTGTTTTCGCCGTCTCTACTTCCTTTTCGCTTATCGTCTCAATCGAGCTGCTTTTATATGTGTTTCCATCCAGAAGAACCGTTCCGTCTTCGCCCTCTTCCACGGTAAGAACCGGAATCAGCCACTCGCCATCTGCCATCTTATAGTAATAGGTGTCGTTTTTCTTACAATAGCAGATTTTCTCAATGAAGCTCTGATACTGCGTGCCGGAATGGATATGATTTTCCATCCACAGCGCATTCTGATAAAACGAGAACGATGTCGTCACCAAAACCTGATAATTAAACCATGTCAGCTCTTTTTCATCCCAGGAATCCGTCGTAAAATGCGACACCAGATAGTTTGCAGTATCCTTTAAGTCTACCTTGCTTAAATCTTTTTCATCACATTTTAATATTCCATACTGGAAACTGTCCGGCAGTTCTTCCTCTGTCTGATTTAAATAGCCATAGAGCGCCCGCACAGAATAGCTCCGGTTTGCATCCCCAATGTTCTCCTGATATGTTTCTTTGCTCTCTTTCTCATAGACGCCCCAGTCATACGCAAGTGCCACAAATGCGATATTTGTGCCAAGCGAAATTCCGGAAAGTATCAACAATATCCATAAAACCGCTTTATACCACATACGGTCCTTATATTTTATCATTCCTTATCCACCTTTCTCTCATTGCTCCATCTTGTAGCCTCTTCCCCACACCACTTTCAGATAGCGGGGCTCCGCCGGGTTATATTCCACTTTCTCGCGCAAATGGCGGATATGTACCGCAACCGTGTTCTCGGTTCCGTAAGGATTGTCCTTCCACACCAGTTCATAGATTTCATTCGGGGAATATACTTTTCCCGGATGTTCCATCAACAGCTTTAAAATGTCATACTCGGTACGGGTAAGCGATATTTTTTCTCCGTCAAGCTGCACTTCCTTGGTGCAGTCATCGAGCTCAATTCCGCCGATGGTAAGCACATCCTTGCGGATTTCCCCACCGCCAAGCTGCATATAGCGTCTGAGCTGTGACTTGACTCTCGCCTGTAGCTCTACCGGATTAAATGGTTTTGTAATATAGTCATCCGCCCCTACGGTAAGCCCTAAGACCTTATCCATGTCCTCGCTCTTTGCCGTCAGAAGAATGACCGGCACGTTACTTGTCTCGCGGATTTTTACCATCGCCGTGATACCGTCCATCTCCGGCATCATGATATCCATGAGTACTAAGTGGATTTGCTGCTCCCTTAACACCTCGATTGCCTGCTTTCCGTTGTATGCTTCATAAACCTGATAGCCGTCCGCTGTCAGATAGATTTTTAATGCAGAAACAATATCCTTTTCATCATCACATACCAGTATGTTATACATTTGTCCGCTCCTTTGCGTTTTCTATGATCATCATGCTTCTATTGTAACGAAACGTTTATGAATTTCCAATGAGTTAAAAGATTAAGATTTGATGAATATATGAAAAAAGGTACTGTAGGGAATTTCCACAGTACCTTTTATTGTTACAGTCTATTTGGAATTGGCAGGCTCCATATTGACAGCCCTGCCCTTGATTTTTGCATTTTTCATGGCATCTAACACTTCTCTGCCGTACTCTCTTGGCACTTCCACAAACGTGTATTTGTCATACATGTCAATGGCTCCCACAAGCTTGCCCGGCATACCGGATTCGCCTGCGATGGCACCTAAGATATCGCCCGGTTTTACACGGTCTTTTTTGCCGATATTGACAAACAGACGCACCATTCCTTCCTCTGCCCCGGTATTGTCAAAATCTGCCTCATCATCGGACTCCTTATCGAGTTTCACCTGACCGAGCGCCTGCTTTAAGAAGGCTGCCGCAATGTCCATTGCAGTATAGTCGGAGCTGTTGACCTGCTTCTCGATAATTTCAATCATATCTTTGAGATTTTCCTCGTCGATAATTCTTCCAATCTCGTCCATGACCTTCTCTGCCTTAATCTGTGCCACATCATCGGTGGACGGAATCGGCATGGCAATAATCTTGGTCTTGCAGTAGCGCATGATATCCTTTAACTTGTAGACTTCCTTGCCCTTTACAAAGGTAAATGCACGCCCGGTGCGTCCGGCACGTCCGGTACGTCCGATACGGTGTACATAATACTCATCGTCCTGCGGAATGTCAAAGTTGAATACTGCTTCCACGTCATCCACATCAATTCCTCTTGCAGCTACATCTGTCGCAATCAAAATCTCTGTCTTGCCGTTGCGGAAGCCCTTCATGACACGGTCTCTCTGTGCCTGCTTCATATCACCGTGGAGTCCTTCTGCAAAATAACCTCTTCCCTGCAGCTCACTTGTCAGCTCATCTACCATACGCTTGGTATTACAGAACACCAAAGAAAGCTTTGGATTATAGTAATCGAGTAATCTTGTCAGCACATCCACCTTGTCATGGCGCTTTACATCATAGTAATACTGCTCAATGCTCGGAACGGTCAGCTCTTTTTTTACCACCTTAATCGTCACGGCATCATGCTGATATTTCTTGGTAATGTCTAAAATTGGCTTTGGCATCGTCGCGGAAAACAGTACCGTCTGTCTTCCCTCTTCCGGGATATACTGGAGGATGGTCTCGATATCCTCGCGGAATCCCATGTTTAACATCTCATCTGCCTCGTCAAGCACGATGGTATTGACCGCCTCACAACGGATGGTCTTTCTGCGCAGATGGTCCATGACACGTCCCGGTGTTCCGATAATAATCTGCGCGCCGCCTTTTAATGCCTTAATCTGGCGTCCGATTTCCTGTCCACCATATACCGGAAGAATCTTCACTCCGTGCATATATTTTGCCAGCTTGCGCATCTCATCTGCCACCTGGATGGCAAGCTCTCTGGTCGGAGAGAGAATAATAATCTGCGTTTTATGGTTCGCAGTGTCTACCTTCTGCAGCATCGGAATACCAAAGGAAGCGGTCTTTCCGGTTCCGGTCTGCGCCTGTCCGATGACGTCAACGCCGGACATGACAACCGGAATCGCCTGGCTCTGAATCGGTGTTGCCTCTTCAAATCCCATCTCGGCGATTGCACGAAGCACCTGCGGGTATAAATTAAGTTCGTCAAATCTTACTGTTTCCATTCAAAATCCTTTCTATTTATAAGAAGCATCCCCCGGAAAAATCTGGTTTTCTCCACGGAAACGCACAGAAAGGGCGCATGAAATGCGCCCTTCCACACATCGGTCTCTTCTGCAAAACAATTAGGATGATAACATTGCAATCCCCATTTGTCAAGCCTTTTCCCTGCGCAAGGTGCCTCCTGCCGCCGCCTTTTTGCGCAGTGCCTTATGCTCCTATGTACCCCCTGCCTTATCAGACAGGAGATGCTATAAAAAGCAATCGAAAAGAAAGTATTTTACCTGGGGTATTCCTGTTCTCATCATTGTTCTTTCGTGGAAAATTTCTCTGGTAGAAATGTGAACCTTCGATTGCGGATTTTCCTTCTTTCATATCTTATGCAACGCTCCGCAAATGTTTCCATCACGTTTCAGAGACTACATTCATATAGCCCATGGAAATGTTGTTCCGGTTCGCTTTTTTCGCACGATAGAGTCTGTTATCCGCACAGGAGAGGAAGTCCCAGTTCCGGTTCTCTCCCCTTGGAATATCATAGCAGATTCCCTGTGAAACCGTTACAATCGGCAGACTTTTCGAATACTCATGCGTAATCTGTAAATCCATGATACGCTTCTTTAAGTCCTCCGCCTTCTCGCGTACCGCCTGCTCGGTCATGTTTTCATAAATAATAATAAACTCATCGCCGCCATAACGCGCAACGAAAATTTTGTCATCCTGCATTTTCTGCAATTCTTTTGCAATCGAGGCAATACATCTGTCGCCCGCCTGATGCCCGTAATTGTCATTGTATTCCTTGAAATAGTCAATATCGAGGATTTCCACCGCAAGCGGCGAACGTTCGCTCATGGCTCGTTCAAATGCTTCCTCCGAGTACGCATTGAGCCGGAAACGGTTTGGAAGTTTTGTAAGCGCATCCGTCTCTGACTTCTTCTGTAGTTCTTCATTCTCCTCAAGAAGCTCTCTTCGCTTTGCCTTGACCTCCTCAAGAGAATTGCGCACTCTTAGCATATTGGCAACCATATTGCTGTTTTCCTGCTCTAACACTTTGGACATCTCATAGTACATTCCGGCCGCACGCAGATAATTCTGTTCCTCGCCATGCATCCGGTAGTACTCAATTTTCAGTGAAAGAACCCGGTGTTTCAGGTTGATGATTCTTGCGGAATCTGTCAGTTCTTCGAGCACCTTCATGATATCCCAGAACACATCATCGCACCCTATCTTAAGCAGCATCTCACAGAAATTGTCATAATCCTCAAAGATATCCATAACCGGCATATCGATATTTGTATTATCATGTACAATCTGGATGCACTCATCCCGCAATGCGCTGCGTCCGGTTCTGTTATAATACTCTGCCTTAAAACACAGCGTGTAAAGCCTGTCAAGCTTATCTAGTTTTTCCCAGCACTCGTTATCGAGCCGGTCAATATACTCCTGCGTTTTCTCCGGCATATCTCTGAGCATATAGCATCTTCCCATGCTGGTATAGATACAGTTTAATACGCTGTAATAGTTCGGCTCCTCTTCATCGGTTCCCAACATCCCAAGCACGTACTCGAAACGCTTCTGCGCCTCCTGGTACTGCTTATTTGACAGATAAAGGGTTCCAAGGTTGAGCGTTAAAATCCGCTCCTCGTACTTCATATCATATTTTTTGCAGTAATTAAGTCCACGAAGATAGTAATCCATCGCAATCGGTGCATTTCCACGATTCATCGACGTAATCGCCATCAAATTGCACGCGCGTGCCACCAGATTCCACTGCTTTGCCTCGTCAAGGTACGAAATCGCACGGGTAATGTATTTAAAAAAATGTTCTCCGTCATTAAGAACGTAATATGTTTCTCCAAAATAATAGCATGCAATTCCAAGCAGCTTGATATCGTCATGCTCTACGGCATAGTCTTCTAACTTCTGACTGTAAAGAAGCGTTTTTTCCGCATCTTCACCACGGTATTTCTGAATTTGTTCAATCCACGAATGTACCGGCTCCCTGTATTCGGCAAAATCCACGACGGCAGCCTCCTCTACTTGTGTAATCCAACATTTACTCTATCCTAATTATAAACAGGAAATGTGTGCTTTTCAAGAAGAGAAAGTGCCGTCTACATGAATTTTACTGAAAATATTCCACCGGGTCTATTGGAGAACCGTCCTTTAACAGTTCAAAATACAGGTTGCTTCCCTCGACGGAAAAATATTTTGTCGGCTCACTGATGTAGCCCAATACATGTCCGGACTCCACGTAATCCCCCTCCGCAAAATTCAGTTCCTTGAGCTGTCCGTACACTGCCTGATAGCCATCTCCAAGGTCTACCGTCACTGTGCACCCGGTCACCTCATCATTCTCAATTGCGCTGATGCGCCCCGGCGCCACCGAATACACCTTCTGGTTCACCTCACCGGAAATAATCACCGCCGGATTATATTTATACTGGTCAAGCGTCGCAAAATAAACCGTGGAATCCATGCTGTAATTTAAAATCACATTTCCTTCTGTCGGCCAGAGAATCCCATCTTCTGCCGCAAAATGTAATGTTTCTACATTTGAAGATGTCGTTTCCTGCACTTCCTCTTCGACCTCAACACCTTCCTCATCGTATTCGATTGCCGCCACTTCTGCGCCAGCCGCATCGGTTTCCCCCTCTGCTGTGGTTTCCGGCGGGATTACTGCAGAAGTATATGCAGACGGCTGCTCTCTTTCCTCTTCCATCCCCAGAGAAAGTTCTTTTTCCTGGGTAAGTTCCGCCACCTGATTACTTTCCGCAAGTTCATTCATTTCCTCTGCAAGCTCTGCCTCCATCCGGGCACGTTCCTTTTCCTGATGGTCATTATAAATCACAGTCGTTGCAATTGCAGCTAAAATGACCAGTGTCCCTGCAATGACATACTGTTTTCCACGTAAAAAACCAATCCATCCTTTCTGTTTCCTCATCCTCTTCACCATCCATATGATTATTTAGCCTGTCGACTATTAATCATAGTGTTGCCGGATTCTCATGGTTTATACGTCAAAAGTTCGCATCCCGGATAAAACTGTGTAAGAATTTCCTGCCAGGTATCACCTTCCTTTGCCAGCTGTTCTGCCGCATACTGGCTGAGTCCAAGTCCATGCCCGCAGCCTTTTGCGACAATCCGCACCTTCTCTTCATCCACCGTAATCGAAAAACAGGCGGATGGAAGTTTTAATGCCGTCCGAAATTCTTCTCCTGTAATACGCAGTTTTCCGACTGCAATTGTAAGTGCATAGTCTGCCGAGTCTCTGCTCTGCACGCTGCAGCCTTCCGGCTCTTTTAGCCCGCTGTCGGGATATGCCTCCTTACACAGTGCCATGAATTCTTCCCTGCTCCAGGTAAAAACCGATACATAATCTTCTGCCATCGCATCCCCATGACATTCAATATTTGTAAGATATGGCATCTGTACCTCTGGATAAAGTTCTTCCATCGCTCTGGTCTCTCCGGCACTGATGGCATGATATGCGGCATAAATACAATTCCCATGATAGGCAAGATACTGCCCTCTCGTATCAGCTGCTGCATCCTCAAGTTTTGTGTAATAGCTTTTAAACTGTTCTCCCCACATTTCCTGCAGTTCTTCTAAGGTGAATGCCTGTGGTTCGTTTTCGCCCTCCTTCATTGCCGCAATGAGATTCGTCCGCGCAATCACACACTGCGCCTGAAGCGCCTCTGGCTCTGCCATCACGGAAATTTCTTTTGCAGTAATGAGCAGCACCTTCTTTTCTAATTCTTCATCCGTCATGCTCTGTTCTAACTCTGTCTCTGCCCCCGCTAACAGCTCATCTAACTTCATCTGCTGCAAAATGACCACCGCAAGCAGAAAGAGAAGCACTAAAAGCAAAAAAATTGACAAAAGATAGCTGTTCTGCTGTTTTCTCCTTTTTTTCATAAAAAATTCTCCCTGTCCATATACTTACTATATGAAACAGAGAGATTTCTCATTCATTTCTTTGCAATGATATTGCTGAGTGCGGCAAACTGCTCTAACGTCAATGCCTCTCCACGGATTCCAGCCGGAACGCCAAGCTCTGCGATACTCTCCTGTATCGCTTCCTTGGAAAGATGGATATCCGGTGCATTATTAAGCCCGTTCGCAAGTGTTTTTCTGCGCTGGTTAAACGATGCACGAATCAGAGAAAACATCAGCTTTTCATCGTCCACCTGCACCGGCGGCTTTTCGTGGCAGGTCAGGCGAATCACCGCACTGCCCACATTCGGTCTTGGCATAAAACAGTTTGGCGGCACGTTTGCAACAATTTCAGGCTTCGCATAGTACTGCACTGCAAGCGACAGCGCGCCATAATCCTTCGTTCCAGGTCCTACCTGCATCCGGTCTGCGACTTCCTTCTGCACCATGACCGTGATGCTCTCAATCGGCACGTGGCTCTCAAAGAGTCCCATGATAATCGGTGTCGTAATATAATAAGGAAGGTTTGCAACCACCTTAATCGGCGCACCCCCGTTTTTTTCCTGCGCAAGTGCGTTGATGTCCACCTTGAGAATGTCTTCGTTCAAAACCGTTACATTCTGATAATCCTGCAAGGTGTCTGCAAGAATCGGAATCAGGTTCTTGTCGATTTCCACCGCTACGACTTCTCTGGCACTCTCACACAGATACTGGGTCATGGTTCCGATTCCCGGTCCAATCTCTAACACGAAATCATCCTTCGTGATGCCAGCTTCCCGTATGATGCGCTCAAGTACGTGTGTATCAATCAGGAAATTCTGTCCGAATTTCTTCTGAAAATTAAAATTATATTTTTGCAGCACCGCAATGGTGTTCTGCGGAATTCCAAGTGTTGCCATGTATCCTCCCTGTTTTGTTGTCGTTTCCGTCTTCGTCAGTCTGATAATTTCTCATCAAACAGGCGGTCTAAAAATTCCGCATACAGACCGTTAAAAACCTTGTGAAACGTCTGCGCCACATCCAGCTTTCCATTGCCGGACATCTGCGCTTCCTCAAACAGGGCAAATGCGTTCTCATAAACCTCAGGGTTCTTATCATAAAATGCCTCTGTAAGTCCATCCTGAAATGAGAACTGCGCCTCTTCACTCAGGTTGTCCTTAAAATCCTCCTTAGAAACACATCCGTTTTCCTCGTAATCGGAATTATAGATATGTCCGTCTGCTGCGGACACGAAGTTCTCAAACGCCTCCCGTACATCTTCGTAGGTCACCGGAACATAATTTTCATTCCAGTATCGGTCAAATGCTTCCCTGTCCGGGAACTGCTCAAAAATAGTCATTGGGTCAATTGCTCCTTTTTATTCATTCTTAAACATTGTAATAATATTGCGTAGGCGCTCCATATTTCCTTGATTGCTCTCTACCAGTCCGGTGTTTGTCTCCACCATATCTGCCACATCCTGCGTTTTCTGTGCGATATCTGTCACACCGTTTGCGGCATCATTTACCGTGCGGCTGACAGAATCTGCTGCTTCGGAAATATTGACGATTGCTGCAAGCAGCGTCTCTACTTCCCTGCTGATATCATTCATATCATTTTCAAAGGTCGCTGCATCCTTCGTATATTCCTCTGCAACCTGGCTGAAACTGCCGTAATCCTTTAATACCGCAGACTCCAGGAAATCCGTGCTCTCCTTGAGACAGTCTGCCATATTCTTTACGGCACCGTTTACCTCATCAATAATGTTGTTGATATCTCCCACGGTCTGGGAGGTCTGGGTTGCAAGCTGTCCGATTTCTTCTGCTACAACGGCAAATCCTCTTCCTGCATCTCCGGCTCTTGCCGCCTCAATGGAAGCGTTTAATGCCAGGAGATTCGTCTGGCTTGAAATTTCAAGAATTGCCTGTGTAAGCTGATTAATCTTTTCCACTGCCTTCGCACGCTCGATTGCCTCCACGGTCTTCTGCTGTACACTCTCATACATTTCTGTCGTCTTCGTGCTTGCCTCATCCGTTGTCTTCCGCAGCTGGTCTGCTCTGCCGCGCACTTCAACAGCCGCCTCTTTTCCATTTCTGGAACGTTCTTCGATGGCATCGGCACGTTTTCTTACATCTGTAATGTTATCGTTGACATCCTCCATCGTTGCCGCGGTCTCCTCCATCGCTGCTGCAAGCTGCTGCGTGGTATCAGAGTTCTTGTTACTCATGGAGCTTACCTGCTCAGTTGTCTGCGCAAGCTGTTCCATACTTTCCTTGAGGTTGTCATAGGTTGTGCGGATATCCGCTACCATTCCACGCAGATTCTTACGCATGACATGGAGTGACTTTGCCATATGTGCCGTCTCGTCTTTTCTCCTGTAAAGCTGTTCGTTTGCCGCATTGTGGGAAAAATCGAATTCTGCTGTATTTGATACAATCGTATCTACCTGAAGAATCGGCTTTGTCAGAGTAATGGCCAGCAGTAAGCCGATAATCGCTGCGATGATAACTGCGAGCATTTCGCCTATAAATATCATGTTTGCATTCCGGCTCGCCTCTGCGCGAAGCTCAGCCTTCGGTGCTGTCAGAACAAATTTCATGCCATTTTGAAGGGTCTCATAACAGAGCACCTTGTCTTTTCCCTGATAGCTGTAATGAATGAACTGATTTTCTTTGGAAGAATCCGAAAATGCAGATGCAACTGTCTGTAATCCTTCTCCTGCTGCACTTATAGCAGTTCCATTGTCAAGTCCCTCATGATAAACAATATTTCCATCCGCATCCGATAAAAACGCATAGCCGGTGGTAAAAATATCCGATTCGTCCACCATATCGGTAAAAACACTGAAATCAATATCCATGCCGACGATTCCGATAGACTCTCCGTCCACATAAATCGGAACGACATAGGAAACCATGTAAACATTAATGTTGGAATTCAAATACGGCGACATCCAGGTCGCCTGTTTATTTTCTACCGGAATGTAATACCAGCCGACATGCTCAACATCGGACGGATCATACATAGAGAAGTCCGTCGGTGTCACGATGGAAAACGCACTGTTGCTGTCATCCCTTGTCATGAAAATTCCGCTGGTCGGTTCCGTAAATTCCGGGTTATAACGGATATATGCTGTCAGCGCCCCCTTGGTGTGCGTTGCAGTCTGGAGCATCATATCTTTAATGCCCTCGGTGTAGGAATCCACATACTCACTGCTTGTCTTGAACTTATTCACATCGTCAAGTCTTCCGAGTGCCAAATCATACAGCGTATCTACCGACTGCTCTACCTGTTCCATGCTTGCGTTAAGTTCGAGCACCTGATTCTGCGCTGTAAGAAGCATCTCCTGTTTGGAATCCGCCTCATAGTTCTTTGATGCATTTGCAATACTGATTGTGCCGCAGATTCCGGCTGAAATCAATGAACAAAAAATTACTGCTGCTATAATTTTGGTTTTAATCGATTTCATACATTCCCCTCCATCTTCCCTATTCATTTGTATGCAGCAAAAACATTGCTATAGTTCTATCATACCATATTTTCCCTCAGTTTCAAGAAAACGCTGCACCATTTTACAAATTTTCATCAAACAAATGTTCGATTTTTCTCTTGTAATTTTTACCCGGCTGTGTTATAGTTTTTATGTCGAACATTCGTTCTTTTTTTATCCTGACAGAACGCATGATTCACTTCCCATTGATTACCATGAGCAATCCATAAAGCAGGAGGTAGTGTGATGAATATCCAGCAAAATATGTCTCTGATGGAGAAACTTTCTATCTTAGCAGATGCCGCCAAGTATGACGTTGCCTGTACTTCCAGTGGCGTTGACCGCAGAGGGAAGAAAGATGGCATCGGTAATTCCGTCGCCGCCGGTATCTGTCACAGTTTTGCAGCGGACGGGCGCTGTATCTCCCTGCTCAAGATTCTCTATACCAATGAGTGTATTTTTAACTGCGCCTACTGCCAGAATAACTGCAGCTCCGACGTCCCCCGTGCGGCATTTACGCCGGAGGAGGTCTGCACACTGACGATGGAATTTTACCGCAGGAACTATATCGAAGGGCTTTTCTTAAGTTCCGGCATCATGATTAGCCCAAACTACACGATGGATCTGATTTACCAGACGTTATTCAAGCTCCGCAATGAATACCATTTTAATGGCTATATCCATGTGAAGGCGATTCCGGGTGCTGACCCGGTACTGATTGAAAAGACCGGCTGTCTGACAGACCGCATGAGCATCAACTTAGAGCTCCCCACCGCGGACGGTTTAAAAAAGCTTGCCCCGTGCAAATCGCGCAATACGATTTTAAAACCGATGCGGCTGATTCAAAACGGCATCACCGCAAACCGGAATGAGCTGATTCCCTATCGCAAGACTCCGACCTTTGTTCCCGCCGGACAGAGCACGCAGATGATTATCGGTGCAACCCCGGAAAGTGATTATCAGATTATGCGCGTCGCGGAAGGACTTTATGACCATTTTTCGCTCAAGCGCGTGTTCTATTCCGCCTTTGTGAATGTAAACCACAACTCCAATCTCCCCATGCTTCCGGGCGGACCACCTCTGCTGCGGGAACACCGGCTCTATCAGGCAGACTGGCTGTTGCGCTATTATCACTTTAAAGTAGATGAACTGCTGTCCGAGGAGCGCCCGGATTTTAACATTTATTTGGACCCGAAATGCGACTGGGCACTGCGCCACCTTGAACAGTTTCCGGTGGAGATTAACTCTGCACCCTACCAGACGCTTTTACGGGTCCCAGGCATCGGTTACAAGTCCGCCCAGCGCATTGTTGCGGCAAGACGGCAGAACCGGCTGGATTTCCCGGATTTAAAGCGCATCGGCGTTGTTTTAAAGCGCGCCCTTTATTTTATTACCTGCTCCGGCAGAATGATGTACCATACAAAGCTCGATGAAGATTATATCTGCGCCAATCTGATGGCAGACCGCACGCAGATTCCCAAAGACCTTAGAAACTGTGGTTACAAGCAGCTCTCCCTGTTTGATACGGATACACTTTGTGACCTTGCCATTCCACAGACCACCGTCATCCAGAGTGAGGCTGTCTCATGAACCCGGACATTTAAGAAAGGATGGATTTTGCCATGTATGTATTTGTATGTGAAGACAGCCCGGAAGGGATTTTTACCGGTGTCTATGATGCCTGCGCCAGCAGGCTTGGGCACAAAAATATCCGGCTCACCACCGGAGAGCCGGAAAATTACGAACTTTTTTCTGAATACCGGACCGTCACGCCTTCTGTGGAGAAGACCGCCAAAGTCGTGCGGACGTTAAACGAGCGCTTTGGCAGAGAATTTTACGAAGCCATCTATCAGACTGCAATGGCAAGGGAATCCTCCGATAAACCAGGTGTCTCCCACAAACCCGCCATGGACAAGGCAGATGCCATCTACCGCACGATTCTCCTTGCGCTCTCCTGCAATGACGGAAACCGCGTTCTTCTCGCGCTCGGAGAGCCATGCGTCATGCGCGTCTTTGAGCTCTGCCGTGCCACAAACCGTGAAGCAGCCCATCTGCTTGGGTTTTTACGCTTTAAGGAACTTGAAAATGGAGTTTTATTTGCCACCATTCACCCCAAAAATAATGTCCTGCCCTACCTGGCAGAACATTTTACCGACCGGCTTTCCCCGGAGAACTTTATGATTTTTGACGAGACCAGAAATACCGTTGCCATCCATCGCGCCGGAAAGGGCTATCTGCTGACCGACGCCACCGACCTTGACCGCGACAGGCTGACACGCTGTTCCGCAAATGAAGCGGAATACCAGAAGCTCTGGCTTGCCTTCTTTGACAGTATCGCCATCAAGGCGCGCACAAATCCGGATTTACAGATGCAGTTGATTCCAAAACGTTACTGGAAGGACACACCGGAATTATCCCATGCGCTCTCATAAGATGCAATGCTTCCTGCGGCACATGTTCCCATACTGGCGTCGGATGTTTTTTCCCGTACCCAGCATCATCTCACCCGCGTAAAGAGCCGCATGGCGTTCTCCCAGGTAATCTGCTCGACCTCATCGGTACTGATTCCCTTTATCTGTGCAATTGTATTTACGACGTACGGAATGTTTGAGGAATCATTGCGCGTTCCACGGTGTGGTTCCGGTGCCATATAAGGGCAGTCTGTTTCCAACAGAATCGCTTCCATCGGAACCGCCTCGACAGTCTCCTTTAACTTTCTGGCATTTTTAAAGGTCACAACACCGCCCACTCCAATCCGATAGCCCATTTTGACAAATTCGAGCGCCATTTCTTTGGAATAGGAATAGCAGTGTATCACACCCGGTATCTCCTCTGCGTGGATTTCCTGCATCAGACGCATCGTATCCTCCGCTGCATCCCGTGAATGAATAATGACCGGAAGAGTTTCCTCACGCGCCAGCTCCATCTGTCTTTTAAACCAGTAGCGCTGTGCCTTTTGTACTTCCGGTTCTTTATCCCAGTAATAATCCAGACCGATTTCTCCTACCGCCACTGTCTTTTCCTGTCTGGTCTGCTCTTTTAACCAGGCGAACATCTCTTCATTCAAGTCTCCGATTTCGCTTGGATGAACCCCGACCGCAGCGTAAACATAAGGATAATTCTGTGCAATTGCGAGTGTTTCCTTTGTAGAGACAAGTGTTGAACCTACATTTATAATTCTTCCAATCCCGCGCTCCGGCATGGATGCCAGTAACGTATCCCTATCCTCTGCAAACCGCTCATCATCGTAATGTGCGTGTGTTTCAAATATCATTGTATCTGTTTCCTTTCTGTCCGCCTCAGCTACAGTGAAATATCCACAGACGGCGTACTGACTGCCGCTGTAGCGGAAGATGGCATCGACGTACCCATCGAGACATCCCCTGTGCCCATATCTGCAGCGGATGCCATCTCCGCAGAAATCTCGGCTTCTACTTCCGCTTCAATCTCCTGCTGCATCTGCGCACTCAGCTCTACGATAACGCCCGAATTGTCGTCGTAGTAATTTGAGTTATTTCCGTAATGCTCATCCGCCCACGCCTTTAAATATTTAAAATCCGCTTCATTTATTTTCGCCTGCTCCTGATTGCGGTGCTGACGGCGTTTCTGTATCATCTGCTGGCGGATTCGCTTTTCCTGCTGGACTTTTCCGATTTCCTTTGCAGCCATCTTCTGCTTTAACTGCTGCTCCTTCTGTCCGGCACGGCGTTTTACCTCGTTTTTCTGCTGGCGCTCTTCTGTCGCATTCTCCCTCTCGTGCTGTCTTCGCTCCTGCTCTTCCTGCTTAATATTATTTGCCTTCATCTGCGCACAGCGTACCATTCGCTTTGCATGTGCAAGCGCAACCGCCACTTCGCGGCTATCATACTCACCGCTTGCCGCACAGCGTTTTAACATGGATACTCTGCTTTTTGCCTTCACCAATGCTGCATTTGCACTCTGTGTCTTCTTGGCGCGCATAATCTGGCTGGAAATTTCTTTGTGATTGTAGTTAAGCTGTTTTGTCGTTTTCTTTTTCGTCTGACTCTTCGTCATACTCATACTGGAAGCAACGGCTTTTCTGTCATTCTGGTTTTTGATCGTCAGTGTTCCTGATATCATCGCAGAAGTGCTGTTTGCCCCCGCACTGTTTACCATAATACTCATAATCCCCTGTTCCTCCGTGAAAAACATTTCGATAGCATCCATTCCATCGCTACATTCTTCATCGGCAAAAACAGGGGATTTAATAATACTAATTCGTTACATCTGTTCCACGCATTAACGCTTCCATCAACTGTGGATATTTGCACTCATAGGTGTGGCGGTCAAACAATCCGAATCGTTCTCCATCACCTTCAAACAATCCATTGTCCCACCATACACACGGTACACCAATCTCTGCTGCAGCCTTCACATAATATTCTGCCCAGGCAGCACGGTCTGATTCATTGTCCTTATTCATTGCACCAAACTCTCCGATAATGACCGGTGTTCCCTTGTCAATGTATAATTCCTTGAGCGTTTTCATCAGTGTGTCAATTGCGGCGGTATCTTCATTCCACTCGCTTCTTCCTGCGGTATTTAATGCAAAATCATACGGCTCATATGCGTGTACGGATACCACGATGCGGTCATCGTTTTCCGGCAGTTCAATATGCTTGATTCCCACTGTGCTGTTTGCACCGTAGCCCGGAATCATAAGAATACGATATGGATTGGAGCCTCCGGCGTTACGGATTGCTTCCACGAATGCCTTGTTTGTTGCATTTACAACATCCCAGCCTTCCTGGTCTCCTCCGGTCCACTCTACAGATGTTCCAATTTTTCTTGGCTCGTTCTGTCCCTCAAAAATAAGGTGCTCATCATAATCCTGAAAACGCTCCGCAATCTGGCTCCAGACTGCTTTCATACGTGCACAGGCAGTTTCCTCGTTATCGTAATACGGATAGTTCCAGTCTTCATGATGAAGATTTAAGATGACATAAGCGCCTTTGTTATACGCATAATCGACAACCTCCTGCACGCGGTCCATCCAGCTTTCTGTAATCAGGTAATCCGGTTCGCCTGCCATATGATTCGTCCATGAAACCGGTACACGAATCACATTAAATCCGGCATCAAGCACGGCATCGATGAGTTCCTGTGTGACCTTCGGATTTCCCCAGGCAGTCTCAAATTTAAACGCCATATCCACTCTGGTCAGTCTGTCGCTGGTGGAATCAAGTGTGTTTCCGATATTCCAGCCAATTCTCATATTGTTTACTACATCCATCGCATTCATATCCTCCATGTCTACATTTATATTTGGTGCCTTCTCGACAGGCGCTTCTGTCTCCTCTGCCACCTGTGTCCCATTCTCTACT
>OIXH01001045.1_pt1 | contig 32439 bp, 39 predicted proteins | sample 1587741 | NCBI WGS metagenome assembly OIXH01 (sample SAMEA3888916, study PRJEB22519) | human gut metagenome | biome: human gut; feature: human-associated habitat; material: faeces | place: Denmark | collected 2011 | reverse complement strand
CGATACCATTAGAAAGACGAACTCTGGCAATCTTTCTAAGAGCTGAGTTAGGCTTCTTAGGAGTTGCTGTCTTAACAGCTGTACATACACCTCTCTTCTGTGGAGCAGAGATATCTGTAGCCTTCTTCTTAAGAGAGTTATATCCCTTCTGAAGAGCAGGAGCTGTTGACTTCTTAACAGATGTCTGACGACCATTTCTTACTAACTGATTAAATGTAGGCATTCTTTTTTCACCTCCCGGAATTAGAATAAAAACTGTGGTTGCTATTATTCATTGCCCAAATTATAATGAATAAACAGTCCAGTGCTCTATGGCACAAAAAAATTAAGCGCCCAAAACTGCACGCTTAATTATTATATAAATATATTATGTCTATGTCAAGCATTTTTTATCAATCAAAAAGCTGTTATATTTTGTCAATAGTTTTGCGACAAGTTTTTATTCTTTTCTATGCCAATTTCTGTAACTCTTCATCAAACAATTCTGCGGATGTTTTAAAATCAAATATTCCCCTTGGGTAATTGTTAATCCATGTTTCTATATATTTTATTTCTTCATCTGTTGTATCCTCAAAATCTACTCCCTTTGGTATATGCCTGCGTATAAGCCTATTGTTATTTTCATTCGTGCCACGCTCCCAACTGCTATACGGGTGGCAGTAAAATACAAAAGTCCTCTTTTCTTCTTTCAATGCAGAACGCTCCATTCCCTCATAATCTGAAAACTCTACACCATTATCAACCGTTATACTTCTGAATACCTTATAAAACATATCCCCCCACTTTCTCTCTAACCTGTCTAACGCATCCACTACCGAAGCTGCCCCTTGGTCTTTCAGCTTAATAACGATTTCATCACGGGTTTTTCTTTCCGTTAATACAAGCATACACGATTTTGTAACCCCTCTCTTTCCTTTTACCGTATCCATTTCCCAATGTCCGAATATCTCTCGTTTTTCTATTTCCTTTGGTCTGTTTTCTATGCTTTCCCCTGCGGCGGCTCTTTTCTGTACCTGTATTTTCTTGTTATGCTTTTTCTTTTTACTTTTAATAGGCAAATCCTTGTTTGTAAGTTTCAAAAAAATTCCATTATCAATATATCTATAAAGTGTTCTAACACTTATTGTTGTCTTAAATTCAATTCCCGAACGTGCAACCTCTGCTAATGCTGCTTCCGGACTAAATCTATTATCTACAATTTTGTTTTCTATATATTCCGCTAATTTTCTATCATTTCCTATTTTTAGACTTCTGCCTTTTCCCTCTTGGGCGTAATCGTGTGCTTTTTGTCCTAAATCGCTACTATAACGCTCTTCCTCTGTATAGTCAGGGTTTCGGTGCATATATTTACCTTTGTCATATTCTCTATATATTGTGCTTCTGTGAAAATGTAATTGTTCTGCTACTGCTGCCTTTGACAACCCGGCGTTTAAAAGTGCTTCCATTTTGATACGGTCACTTTTACTCATTTGTTTAAATTTCTTCATATCGCACCTCCTACGCCAAAAGGGCAGCAGTTATTACCTGCTGCCCTCGGTCTTTTATTCCGAATCGGTTACTTTTTCAATATCTCCGTTGTCTGTGTATACAATGTAATCTACTAAATGTGTTCCGCCAAACATTGCTTTGGCATCATGTTCCTCGCCTTTAGTATATTCATACACTGATACATATAACAAGCCGGATACAACACTTATACTCGTGCTTGTTTTTGTGGTTAAGTTCTCAACCGCCAAAATAGTTTTATCAGAATCAAAGTAATTTTTATAACACGATAACGCATAATCTTCAACATTAAAGTTGTTTTCTGCTATTACAATACATTTCCAATTACCTGTAACATCATTCCTTACGGTATCGTACTTCGTTGAATATATCGTAGTAATATCCTTATCGCTTATACCTACAATATTATCCCCTGTTCTGTGTTCCACTATTTCCGTTGGCTCTTCCGTAATTGCTTCCGTTGTTTCTTTCTGCTCTGTCGTTTCCTCCTGTTTCTCGGATTCCGGCACTTCTGTTTTTTCTAATTCAGCAGTACCTCCCCCCCCCGAACATCTGTTTGATTTTCGGTTGTGGTGTTTTCTGTTTGCCTGTTATTGCTTGCAATTATCCCGTGACCTATCCAAAAGACCACAATTACAGCAATGATTATAATGTGTTGTTTTTTCATGTTGAACCTCCTTTGTGTCCGATTCGGTCTATTCGACCTTGATTTTTTTGTTTTTTCCTGCTAATATATTTTAAAGCACTCGGGGCGATTAGCAGGAATGTTATGAAGTTCGCCCCTTGTGTTGACCCTTATTAAGTTTTTTATTCCTTAATCAATTCTGTGAGATACTCGATTAGTTCTTCTTTCGGTGTATCATTTCTTATCAGTGCTATTATCATTTTTATTATCCCTTTGAACTGGTTGTTTGTCATTTTGTTATCCTCCATTGTTTAACTCCTTTCCTGCTATCTCCTTGCTACAATTATATTATATACTTATATAAGTATATTGTCAACAGTTTTTTATACTTATATAAGTATTTTTTTGTAGTAATACTTATCTTCTTTCTGATATATCCTTATCTCTTCATCTTTCCCCCGATAGTCTAATTCCGCATCTGTCACAAAATCGCAATTAGTGCATGAAATATATCCGCACTCCATAGGCCCGCAATCTTCTTTTCTTATTCTTTTTTTAGATAATTTCCCACTTCTTGTTATTTTGTAAACGTCTGAATACTGCATTAAATTGCTAAACTCCAATGTGCTTCCGCACTTAGGGCAGCAATTCAACAATTCATCCATTCTATCCCCTCGCTTTCTTCTCTTCGATTGCTGCAACTATAAATTCGTTACGGCTCTTATATCCCTGTTTCTTTGCTTCTTTGTCAATCTCTGCTTTCTGTCCTGTCGGGACCGTTACAAGAAATTGGTCGTAAGCCTTTGCATTGTATTTATTTTTTGCCTTTGTCGCAGGCGTTCCGCCTGTCTTTTCCTCCGCCAACTGCTGCACCTCCTTTGCTCGTTGGTTTTTCTTTATCATATCACATTCATTATACTTATACAAGTATATAAAATGCACAAATAACTTTATATACTTATATAAGTATTTTGGTAATTATTCCGGGTTGTAAATATACTTATATAAGTATATAATAACATCATAAGGAACAGGAAATAAGACAGACCCACAAAGTTATTCACATTATCCACATTTTAGGAGGTATTCACTATGGAAAGAACATTAGAAACAATCACTATCAATAACGCTTTAGAGGTTGTCAGACTTAAAGGTGAACTTAAATTTAAACATCCGCTTGGCTATACTCGTCCAAGTGGCTACTGCTTCAAGCACCCTGTTAAAGGTTTCTTTGCCTTTAAGGGCGATACAGAGCCATATATGCCTTGCGGTGGTAAGAAAGCCTTACTTTCTATCATTCGTTCCGGCGGATTCTTAAATTTTGATAATGTGGTTTGGCTTCAACCACTCAACTAAATATCTGTCCGGGGTTGCGGTACTGCTGCCCCGGCAAAACATAAGGAGGACATTATGGATTATAAAGAATACGAAAAATATATGAATAACCGTAAGGCGGTAACGGTCGAAAACAACCTCCGAATAGAAAAGAAATTCGCCGAATGTGAAAAGTGGGTTGCTGATAATCTTATAAATTGCGGTTGTGTCTTTACAAACCACTCTGAATTATTACAGGAACAAAGTTTTATGATATGGATTGATAGCGGTGTTAGTATTTCCCATAAAATATATAAACTTTCTGAATGTAGTATTGCCCCTCTTGTACTGCTGCCCTATCCTGTCAGAATATAAAAATAACCCCCAAGGCTTCAAGCCAAGGGGGCGTTTTTGTTTACTGCATATTCTGTTATTTTGTATTTTCTGCAAGTGGCACTACCGCCGGGGTTGTCTGCTGTTTGTTTTCAATGTAGGTTGTAAGGTTCTCGTTACTCTTATCGTCCGAATCAATCCCTTGTAATGTAAGCTGCCCCTCTTCCTCTTCCGGGGTGTACTCGGTAACAAGCATATACTTTAAATCTTCGCCTGTTTCCCTCTTCATTCTTCTTTTAATACGGTCTAAGTAGTTATGCACATTCTTTTCCGCTTCCTCCAAGGACATAGGTAAATGCTCGTTGTTGTATGTAGCCGATATATGAAAATCATTAGTACCAAAATTTGTGTTGGCAATCTGTACGAATCTTCTTTTACTTCTCTTGTCATTGAGATTTTTTTGAGCCTGTGAGGATTTACCACTTTTCCCCTTGCCTACTTCCGGCATATTTGTAACTGCTACTATATCAACCTCTAAGTATTCCTCTCCGCAATATATCCTCTTCTCACGGATAAAGTTCTTTCTCTTCTTTGCCATACCGTTTATTCTCCTTATACTACAAGTCCATAAGGGTACACCTATTAAACCATATACTTATACAAGTATAGTCTTATATAAGTATATAATTTTATGAATGTCCTAGATGTTAATACCCCATACAAGGTCCTCAACACGCCCTTTTTATAGCCTTTTGGCGTGTGATTTCAAGGCTTTTTTATTGACTTTGTGTAAGCCTTATAGTATAATTTGAATAGGTGTAATTATCGCTATAAGGCGGTACAGGGAACTTGCATAAGCCACTATGCAAGTTCCTTTTCTTTTGTCCTTTCCCTGTAAATCTTGGTTGCAAAATCTACCGTGTAATATCCTCCACAACCTTTATGTTTTGCCATGTACGAACAACTAAGCGATATTTGACCGCATTTTAAGCATTTGAGTTTAAAATACGGCAATGCCGTTACCTGTGCGTTTAGGCAAGGAATATATGGTATATCCAAGCCGTTATCTGCGTGGTATCTGATGCCCTCCACAAAATCCGAATAATCTACCATGCTTCCAATGTTCTTTATGTTCTCGGTATCCAAACCCCCCGACCTCTATAATCTCGCCGTTTACTATGTCTACCGTTGTTTCCAAGTCCTGCACTATGAAATAGCCTATTTCTTCCGCCGTTTCATAAAGCAATATATCCTGCTCATAAATCGGTTTCCCGAATCTGTCGGCTACATCCGTCTGTCTGCACATGGTATTTATATCTACCTCATACACATTTGCACCCGGATAACCGCCTTTGTCTATGTAATGACCTGCGGGGCGTACTGCCCCGTCACTCGGTCTTATGGGTGGTTCTGTTATATATTCGCCCTCTACCCATATTGGGTACGGTGTGCTACTGCTTTTTGCCTTTGCTCTCACTTTCCTGTACCCCTCTTTCCGCAACCGTGCCGATAATCTCCATGAATGCCGTGTCGGATACTCCCGCTTCATTCACGCACGGCAAAAGCTGATGTATCACTCCCTCGGGGTCAATCCAACGGAATATAACCACATCCGCAAGCCTAACCTTTACGGTATCGCCCTCAAAGTTCGGAAGCGTATTATATTCCCTGTCAACTGTTGCCTTGTCTACTACAAATTCTCTTATCTGTCCGTCTACTTCCAAGGCTACAATATCGCCTGTGTAAATTTCTTTGCCGTTTTTATCCCTGTAGGGTGTCTGTTCCCCCAAGGTGTCCGGGAATATCTCTCTAAAATCTCCGTAGACCGTGCCAATCTCTGCAACTTCATCCGTTGCATATCCGTAAGACGGCAGACCGTAGACCCACTCGTAAGATTCTTTTTCCCTGTTGTATGTCAATCCTCTGTACTTCATTTCCTTACCTTTCCCAAGGTTTTAGCGTAAGAGGGTACTGCTCTTTAATCTCACGGCTACGCTCTACATTAGTCTGTAATATAAGCTGTGCCTTTTGCATTTCCTCTTGTGGCATTTCCTTGTCTTTGTACTGGTCTACAAACTCTTGGTATTCCTGTATCTTTTTCCTTAACTCTGCATCCGTGGCAGATATGACATATACGGTACTGCAATGCCTACAACGCCAATACCTGTATTCGATTTCCCTGACTTTTTTATAACTCGGTTTTATCTTTCCTATGGATTTATGGCACTTATCGCATACGATTGTAGGCTTGTACTTTCTTTTTATTGGCTTCACTTTATCCCTCCTGTAGCACCTTTAGGCTCTTGATATGGGATACCCGGAATAAACAGGATTTACATACATAAGTATCCTTATGAGATAAAAAGTAATACCCGCCTTTCAAGTAAAGGTTTGGGTCGTTTTTTACCTCTTCCGTTCCTGTTTTCCTTAAAACTCCCTGCATTGTATCGCCGTCAAATAGCTTCACTTCCACACTCTTACCTATGTGCTTTTCTAATTCGCTTCGTTTCATAATTTCCGCCTTTCAAGTACAGGGGTGCTACCGCACCCCTTAACAGTTATTCAGTAATCAGTTTTCCGTTTACCTCATAAAAAGCGGAGCGGAAACCAATGAGGCCGTCCGAGTCGGAACGAGGGCCATACAAGTAGAGAGCGGACGGACCCGAAACAGAAGCATGGTAGAACGCCGACCCACGGAAAGGCAAATATTCGCCCTCGGTGGCATCAAAGTATACATAGGTCTTTCCCTCTTCCTCTGCTCTTTTATCCGGGATAATTCCCAAATCTTTAAGCACCTGTGGAACTTCCGATAACACAACCTCTAATTCATCAATTCTTACTCCGTCATAATCCGGCGTGTAATCATCTGCTGCCACGGTATCCGTAATTGTAATTTCTCCACATTCCACATTTGCCCTTACCGGTCCCTTGGATGTTTCCGCCTGCTGCCATTCGGTACTATCCTTTGACAGGTCACAATATGGGGATGCTGCTTTATTGTCCGGGATAAACTCTATTACTCCGTCCTTAATTCTTAATCCTGCCAACCATTCCCATACATTACCGTTAAGGTCTGATACTCCATAAGGTGTATGGTCGTGATTCCATGTAACCGGTCCTGTACCTGTATATGTCCGTCCAAGATTGCTTACTTTGCCCTGTTCATCCTTGTGGTAATAGTCCTTGCCCCAATCGGTGTTACCGTGTGGCATTGTGCCTTTTCCCCTACTCTGATTTAACAGGTATTCATACTCTACGGCGGTCATAAGATGCCAACCTAACCCTTTGCATCTGCAAGCCTGTACCGCTTCGTCAAATGTGATATTTACGGTTGGGTCTGCCATTGGCATACTGTAGGCTCTGCCGTCAATTACGATATTCGGGTACTTTGATATGTAAATAGCATCCGCCACCTTATCCCCGATTTTGAATACTGCCGGGACCTCTTCGGCATCCTTTGGTCTTGCGAATCTGCACATGATAGACGGAATCCCTCTATCATCAAAAATCACTACATTGTTGTGGTCTACTGCGTTCATTCTTCCTTGTCCTCCTGTTTTTAATGTTTGGCATAAATGGAATGTAACTTAATACTTCCACGCCTTTTTATACTCTCTTCCGTGTGTAATCCCGAATCGAAAAACGCACAAAAGGTTGTACCGCCTATAATGCTTGTCACTACGATATAATCCCCGATATTATGAAACTCGCACCGCTTCACGTTTCGGTATACCGCTGTGTGCTTCTCTGTTCTGCTGCCCGCCATGCTGCCCCTCCTTTCGTTGTGTCCGTGCTATATTCAAGGCGTATTGCCCTTTCTTCCTCCGCTATATCAACTGCTGCCTGTCTTATCTGCTCGCAATCCTCTTTTAAAATATCTGCGGTCATTTCTATAACTTCCAACGGTAGGTTTTCGTCTACCGCCACAGAACCGACCATATCCGCCAACTCTCTAGCTTTTTCTTCTATTTCTTGATTCTTCATATTCTCCCTATATTGTTTTTTGTGCTACTTCCGCTCTGTAAGGTGTCCCGCCACGTTTTAACTCGTTGTAAATTGTGGCTCGGTGTACTCCGATTTTTTCGGCAATGACCACGACCCTTACGCCGTCATTCTTCATTTTTTCAATTTCTTTTCTATCTTCGTACTTTAATCGCTTATCTCCTTTACGCATTGCCTTACCCTCCTTTCAGAACAACTTAAAAAATGCGTCAAGGTTGTTAAACCTCAACGCATTTTCTCGTTTTATGGTATAAAAAAAGAAATGCGATAGAGTTTAATAACTCTTGTCGCATTTCATTTTACAATGAAGCCAATCAAAAAGCTGTCATTTAATAAATTTTTAAGACCTTTATCTGGTAAGCAGCATCCTGTCATTATCAAAATCCTGTCTTGTTTTTGCGGAATACATCTTAAGCAGATCATCAAGAGACATTGCCTTACGGCTTTGCTCATCAATATCAAGAATGATATTGCCCGAATCCATCATAATCGTCCTGTTGCCCGTCTCCATTGCAGACTTAAGATTATGCGTAATCATCATTGTTGTAAGGTTATATTTTTTTACAACATTCTGTGTAATATTCATAACCTTTTCTGCAGTTGCAGGGTCAAGCGCCGCAGTATGCTCATCAAGAAGGAGTACCTTAGGAGGTACCAGTGTACACATAAGAAGTGTCACTACCTGTCTCTGTCCTCCTGACAGCAGCCCGACTTTTGTCTTCATCCTGTCTTCAAGCCCCATGCCAAAATCGGCGAGTGCATTGCGGAAGAATTCTTTATCCTTTTTATTAAGTGCAAATCCAAGCCCCGGTTTGCCTGCTCTTGAATACGCAAGCGCAATATTCTCTTCAATTGTCATTCCCGGTGCAGTGCCCTTCATCGGATCCTGGAACACACGCCCTATAACATGTGAGCGTTTATGTTCCTTCATATATGTAATATCATCACCATCAAGAATAATCGAACCGGAATCAAGTAAAAATGTTCCGCATATTGCATTAAATAATGTTGACTTGCCTGCTCCGTTAGAACCGACTATAGTTACAAAATCACCTTTATTCAGTGTAAGGTTGAGGCTGTCAAGTGCAACATGTTCATTAGGTGTTCCCTTGGCAAACACCTTAACTGCGCTGTTTATCTTCAGCATTGCATTGTCTGTCACCGCATTATCAGTCATTGCTTTTCCCATGTTACCTGCGTCCTCCCATTCTTGTTCTGTACATTCCGATATACTGTTTGATTGCCGGTATTGAAAGTGCAATTGCAACTATCACTGCTGACAGGAACTTAAGCATGTATGCAGGGAATATACTTGATTTTATTGCAAATGCAATTATAAATCTGTATATTACGGCACCGAATACAGAGCAGATGATTCCTGCTGTTATATTTCTTCTGCCGCCGAATACCTCACCGATTATTACCGATGCAAGACCTACAACCAGGATTCCCACACCCGAATTAATATCCGCATAACCCTGATACTGTGCAAGCAGCCCACCGGCTGCCGCTATGCAGGCATTGGCGATTGCAAGTGCAAGAACCTTGGTCATATCTGCATTTATCGAAGATGCCCTTACCATGTCTTCATTGTCTCCCGTTGCCCTTATGCATAACCCGAGACGTGTTCTGAAGAATAATATCAGAATCAGGCTGAATACTACCGCAAATACTGCCGGAATTATAATCTTTACAGCATCCCTTGAAAGCCCCGGAAACATCTTATAAGCTATTCTGAATATTGTATCTGCCTTGATGAGACTTAAGTTGGAGCTTTCTCCCATTATCATGATATTTATCGAGTAGAGACCGCTCATTGTAAGGATTCCTGATAATACCGGATGTATCATAAGCTTTGTCTGTAAAAATCCCGTAACAACTCCTGCAAGAGCTCCGGCTGCCATTCCGAGAAGTATTCCTATTACCGGATGGCCTGCTATTGACAGAACCGCTGACACGGTAAGTCCCAGTGTGAAGCTTCCTTCAGCCGTAAGATCCGGTATATTCATTATTCTGAAAACTATGTATATTCCTATCGCCAGCAGACCATATATAAGTCCAAGCTGGAGTGAGCCTAACACTAAGACCATTGCGTGCCTCCCAATTCAAAATCGTATTAATTACTTTGCATCTGTTATAAGCTGTGCTGTTGACTTAACGCTGTCAGGTATTGTAACACCGAGTGCTTCCATTGTGTTCTGGTTGATGACAGTTCCTGATGCAGGAACTACTACCGAAGGAACATCTGCGACCTTCCTGCCTCCAAGAATCTCAACTGCCATGTCTGCGCTCTGTGAACCAATCTGCTTATCATTCATAGCTACTGTTGCAAATGCACCTGACTGCACTGTTGTTGCGCTGCATGCATATACAGGAATCTTATTTTTTCTTGTTATCTCTGTAATCTGTGCCATACCTGACTGAACAACACTATCATTAGGTACAAAGATTGCATCAACGCTTCCTACAAGACTTTCTGCTGCCTGCTGAATCTCTGACGAATTAGTTACTACAGCCTCAACATACTTAAGTCCCTTGCCGTCAAGGTAAGACTTTGCATCTTTAACTGTATTTACTGAGTTAACCTCACCGGTGTTATATATAAGGCCATATGTCTTATTACCCGGTGTGAGTGAATCGCTGAGATTGAATATATCGCTTACAGGGATTGCATTAGATGTACCTGTTGCATTCTTATCAGGCTTTTCCATGTTGCTTGTCACACCCGCTGCCACAGGAGCAGATACAGAAATGAATACTACAGGGATATCTGAATCCATATTAACCATAGCCTGAGTTGCCGGAGTTGCAATTGTTGCTACAAGATCCATTCTGCTGTCAACCATCTCCTGGCAGATTGTATTAAGTGTTGCCGTATCACCCTGTGCGCTCTTAACAACTATGTCGCACTTATCTTCTGTGTATCCCTTGGCACGGAGCTCCTCGATGAATCCGTCCTTCATATCGTTAAATGCGCCATTCTCGATAAGCTGTATTACACCAACCTTAATCTTGCCGCTGCTCTTCTCTGAGCTGCTGCCACATGCCGCCATTCCTGTTGCCATAACTGCTGCGAGCATCATACATGCTGCCTTCTTAAACATCTTTCCAAGTCTCATAATTTTTCTCCCTTTCAATTATAAATTTTTACCACAAGATATAGAATCAGTCGTTGCATTAAAAAATCCCCGGCAGATATAAATCTGCCAGGGACGAATTGTTCGTGGTACCACCCTAATTCAGACTCCATGCGCCATCACGTCTTATTGGAATCCCTCTTGCCCTTAACGCGGGTCATACGGCACAGGCTACTCAAAAACTCAATATAAAGCTTCATCTTTCACCCTGCGTCTTGCAAGTCCATTCCCTATCCCTTCCATACCGGATTCCACCAGCTCCGGCTCTCTGTGATGTCAGTAAAACAGGTACTCGTCTTGTTCATCGACTTTATCTCTATCACTTAAAACGCATTATATCAACATCCATTCCGAATGTCAAACATTTTCTTAAAGAAATGTAAAATTCCGCCACGTATTAATCGTTATAGACCTTACGGAACTCTGAATAACCATCTTCCTCAAGCTTCTGAATCTGGAACTTGGCATTCTTGTTAAGCGGCTGTACAGTTACAATATTGCCCTGTTCACGAAGCTTTGTTGCCTCAGCAAATACATCGGCAAGCTTGTCTGTAGACACCTTGCTGTCAACAAGAATTGCAATGCATTTTTTGTCTCTTGCAAATGCCTTGTCACCAAGCTTATCCTTGAGTATTGTGATGATGCGCTCAAAGCCGATTGAAAATCCGCATGCACATACCTTCTGTCCGCAGAACTTGCCAATCATCTCATCATATCGTCCGCCTCCGGCGATTGAGAAGTTATATCCGTCAATTGTAATCTCAAATATTGTTCCTGTGTAATATGACATTCCTCTTACAAGTGTAGGGTCAAATACAAGGCTTACATCGCTGCTTATCATAGGCTTCACACATGAGAGTATGCCGTCGAGTGAGTCAACAACTGATGAATCTATCGCATCGGCACCTATAAGGCTGCAGAAATCCCCGCATGATATTCCCTCTGTAATTTTCGTGAACATCTGTGTATACTTTTCAACTGCATCAGCAGCAAATCCGCTCTTTACAAGTTCTTCCTTAACTCCGTCTATTCCGATCTTGTCCATCTTATCAAGAATGATGAACACAGTGTCGAAGCTCTCTTCGTCAAAGCCTGCGCTCTTAGCCATTCCCTTAAGGATTCTTCTGTCATTAACGTGAACTGTAAACCTGCTTATTCCGACCTCTTCAAAAATCTTTGTGAGCATTGATGTTGTTGCAGCAATAAGCTCTATCTCTGCCAGAATCGATGAATCTCCGAGAATATCGATATCGCACTGTGTAAACTGACGGAATCTTCCCTTCTGCGGTCTGTCAGCACGGAATACGTTGCCAATCTGAAGTGATTTGAAAGGAGTTGTCAGTACTGCCTGATTGTTGGCATAATAACGCGAAAGCGGTACAGTAAGATCATAACGGAGAGCCGAATCCGCAAGTTCTCCGCCATTCTCGATTGCACGCTGAAGGTCCGCGCCTCTCTTCATTACAGGGAAGATGAGCTTCTCATTCTCTCCGCCCTGCTTGCCTGTAAGATTCCCAAGGTGTTCCATTACAGGTGTCTCTATAAGCGAAAATCCATATGTTGCATATGTTTCTTTAATCATATTAATGACATGTTCACGAAGTCTCATGTCTGATGGGAGGAAATCATTCATTCCCTTTATTGGCGTTTTGATAAATCCCATTGTTATTATCTCCTTATGTTCCGGTTAATAAATACAGTTACATATCTTATGATAAATGCTGTTACATGTCCCACGCATGGTGGTCTGTATGAAGCAGCTTGTGTGCCACAGGTGAATTAGGCTTCTCGAAGAATTCCTCATACATCTTAAGCACATCAGGGTTCTCATGACTGAACCTGATATTCTTACTGCGGTCAAGACTGTACAGGATAGGTGCTCTGTCTTTTGCAAGTTCCTGTCCGTCACGGATAGGCTGTCCGCCGCCGCCTACGCATCCTCCCGGACACGCCATTACCTCAACAAAATCGTACTTCACTTCACCGCGCTTAATTGCATCAAGCAACTGTCTTGTATTGCCAAGGCCGTGGACCGTTGCTGTTCTTATCTCATTGCCGCCGACATTGAATGCTGCCTCTTTCCACGGGTTCATTCCTCTCACTGCACTGAATGCATCAGCATCAGGATTCTTACCTGTTACAAGATAGAACGCCGAACGGAGCGCTGCCTCCATAACACCGCCTGTCGCGCCGAATATTACGCCGGCACCGCTGTATGTTCCGAGTGGTGAATCGAAGTCCTCCTCTGGAAGGGCTTCGGGAATTATTGCCTCTCCTCTTACAAGCCTTGCAAATTCTCTTGTTGTGAGCACATAATCAACATCCTGTCCGTATCCTGCAGAACTCATATTATCATATGCCGCTTCCGCTTTCTTGGCTGTACAAGGCATAATAGAGACTGAACATATTCTTGACGGATCTATATCCGCTTTCTTGGCAAAATATGACTTAACAACTGCGCCGAACATCTGCTGCGGTGACTTGGCTGTTGACAGATTATCCACGAATTCAGGATACTGTGACTTAACAAATCTCACCCAGCCCGGGCAGCACGATGTAAACATCGGAAGTCTGCTCTTGTCAGGATTCTTAAGCCTTTCTATAAATTCATTTCCCTCTTCCATTATCGTAAGATCCGCTGAAAAATTGGTATCGAATACATAATCAAAGCCTATATGTCTGAGCACCGACGCAAGTCTCTTCTCTGTAGCCACATCCCCCGGCATGCCGAGATCCTCGCCCCATGCCGTTCTGACGGCAGGTGCCACCTGAACCACAGTTATCGTCTCCGGGTCATTAAGAGCTGCAAGTACCTTGCCGATATCATCCTTTTCTCTTAGCGCTCCTACAGGGCAATGTGTCACACACTGTCCACAGGCTGCACAGTCCGCATGTTCAATCTTACGGCCGTTAGCCACATCCACAGTTGTTCTGCTGCCTGTATTAACTACATCCCATACATGAAGCGTCTGTATCTTTTCACATACCTGAATACAGCGCATGCACTTAATACATTTGGCATTATCGCGGATAATAGGGAATTCAGGATTCCAATCATTGTGCTCTATTCTTCCATTATACGGATTCTCTATACATCCCAGATCATTAGCAATCTTCTGAAGCTCACAGTTACCGCTTCGTACACAGATTGCACATCTGCAGTCATGCTGCGAAAGTATAAGACGTACGATTGTCTTGCGTGTCTCTCGTACCTTAGGTGAGTTAGTGAATATTACCATTCCCTCCTCAACCTTATTATTACAGGCCGTTATGAGCTTTTCCTTGCCCTGAAGTTCCACCTGGCATACACGGCATGCTGCTATCTCATTAATATCGCGGAGATAGCACAGATGTGGAATCATAATTCCGATGCCTGCCGCAGCATCAAGAATTGTTGTGCCCTCAGGGACACTTACCGGACGGTTGTTTATTGTAAGATTTACCATATCTCTGCTCTTCCTCCTTTAAAGTTACCATAGCCAAAGTGGTCGCACCTTAAGCAGCGCGAAGACTCCTGCTCAGCCTCTTCAAGAGTCATGCCGCATTCGATATGATCAAAATTGCATTTTCTCTCATCCGCAGGCACATTGGTAAGATTAACCCTTCCGCACGCCGGCTTGTCCGCATGGCTTGCCGCCGGAATGTCTATATCAACGCTTATGAGATGATTATATCCGAGATATTCATCTATATTGGCCGCTGCCACCTTACCTGCGGCAATAGCACGTATTACAGTTGCAGGCCCGGTTACACAGTCACCTCCGGCAAATACACCCGGTATATTGATAATCTCGCCATCATCCATGGCTGTTATGTTGCCTCTCTTGACAGGCATTCCCGCCTCCTCAAAATGACGGCTCTCAATACCCTGTCCGATTGCGACTATTACGATATCACATGCGACACTCACCTCAGGCTTTGATGAATCAGATGGTCTGGCCCTTCCCCATTCATCCATTCTTCCGATTATCTGTGGCTTAACCCACAATGCCACGGCATTGCCGTTCTCATCAGCCTCTATTCTTACCGGACTGCTGAGCTCCATAAGTTCACAGCCTTCCTCAAGTGCTCCTTCCACTTCTTCAGGAAGCGCTGTCATATCTTCCTTACGCCTTCTGTAGGCAATTATTGCTCTCTTAGCACCAAGTCTTACCGCTGAGCGTACACAGTCCATTGCAACATTGCCACCGCCGACAACAGCAACCGTCTTGCCGGTAAAATCAGGTACATTATCGTTACCTATATTATCAAGCAGCTCAACCGCCGACATAACATTATTGCTGTCTTCACCCTCTATTCCTATCTTCTTATCGTTATGGGCACCGATTGCAATATAAACGGCATCATACTGGTCTCTAAGATCCTTAATTGAGAAATTCTCACCAATCTTTGTATTATACTTAACTTCAACTCCTGTTGACAGAACACAGTCAATATCTTCCTGAAGGCGTTCTCTTGGGAACCTGTAATTAGGTATTCCGTATCTTAACATTCCGCCAAGCTTGGACTTCATCTCATAAACAACGCACTTATGCCCCATAAGTGAAAGGAAATATGCTGCACTGAGTCCGCTTGGACCACCTCCGACAATAGCAACTCTCTTACCGGTTGCCGCGGCACATGGGGGTGCCGGCACAACTCCTGCATTATCCACAGCAAATCTCTTAAGTCCTCTTATATTAACTGCCGTGTCAAACATACTTCTGCGGCATCTTGCCTCACATGGATGCTCACATATAAGTGCACACGCTGTAGGGAAAGGATTATCCTTTCTTATAAGACGCACTGCATCTGCATATCTTCCTTCATTAACAAGCGCGATATATCCCGGAATATCAACTCCCGCAGGGCACAATGCAACACAAGGTATTGCCTGGGTTATGTGATTGGTACATTTGCCATTCTTGATATGTGCAACATAATCGTCACGGAAACCTTCAAGCCCCCTGAGTACCATATTGGCTGCCTCATATCCGATTGCACAGTCAGCCGAGTTACTTATTACCTTGGCAAGCCTTTCTATCTCGCCAAGCGTCTCCATTGTTGCCTCTCCTTCAAGAACCTGATTAAGGTAATCTGCAAGCTGTCCGAGTCCTACACGGCACGGCACACATTTACCACATGTCTGTGCATGGCATAGTCTGAGGAAATTAAGTGCAAGATCTACAGGGCATATTCCCGGAGGACTTGCCACAATACGTCTCTCAAGATCCTTATACAGTCTCTCTACAGTCTGACCGGCAACATTCTTAGTTGCAATTTTAAGTCTGCTCATATACGCTACGTCTCCTAATTATCTGTGTTCTTCCAATATCTTCTCAAGGATAATAACTGCGTCTTCAATACATCCCGGGCAGCTTCTTAACACTTGTCCCGTCTCAACACCCTTGAGGTCTTTGCATACTATTGACTTATTTTTGTTTTTAAATGTCTCGACAAGCTCTTTTGAAAGCTTATATGTCTGTCCCTTTGAGTCTGGCTTCTCAAGGTTGGCCGAACTGTTAAGCAGTCCGAGTATTGTAACCGCTCCGTTAACCGCACCACAAGTTCCTTCCATACATCCCATTCCAAGCCCCATGCCTTCTGTCAGACGGAACATCGCTGCCTCATCAATCCCAAATTCGTCACAAAAGCTGCATGCTACAGCCTGTGCGCAGTTATATCCCTTATTGTGTAATTCTGCCGCTTTATCAGTTCTGTTTCCCATATATACATTCTCCAATCCTGTATGCTTTACGTGCTAAATAGCATTTAATTTTCATTATATACATTTTGCCGGAGCTATGCAATATTTGTTTATTTTATAACATACACAAGGCCGAGCACCTCTAAAATGGCACTTGAATAAATACCTGTATCATATTAAAATAAATCATATTTTTCGTCGCATGCAGACAGCATGCGGGAATGGGGATATTTATGATACAGACGCTTTACAATGTAGACGGATATGATGAGGATAAGATATACAGTGCTATATGCAGATCTTTTGAGACACTCGGAATAATTAATGATATCCACCCGGGAATGAAAGTTGTGCTGAAGCCTAATCTTGTCATGGCAAAGAGCCCACAGTTTCCCATAACTACACATCCGGCAGTAATTAATGCAGCAGCACGGTATTTCCACGATAACGGAATAACAGACATAACACTTGCCGAAAGCTCAGGCGGACTGTATAACGCGGAATATATCAAAAATATATACCGTGTATGCGGTCTTAAGAGCCTTCACCCGTATATAAAGCTTAATATGGATTTTACATCTAAGGTGGTTACATGCCGCGAAGGTTTTGTGAACCATACATTCAACCTTATAACTCCAATCGTCGAAGCTGATTATGTTGTTAATATATGTAAGCTTAAGACACATTCCATGACCGGCTATTCCGGCGGAATAAAGAACCTTTTCGGAACAATCCCCGGTCTTGAGAAGCCTCAGATGCACTATCGCTGGCCTAAGATTGAAGATTTTTCCAATATGCTGTTGGAGCTTGCACAGACAGTTAATCCGGCTGTTACTATAATTGATGCCATAGATGCCATGGAGGGTAACGGTCCTACAGGAGGCACGTCACATCCTCTTAACCTCATTATGGCTGCAAGAGATTTTTACACACAGGATTACTTTGCAGCACAGCTTATGAAGCTTAATCCTATGGATGTTGTTATGATACGTCAGGCCGTAGAACGCGGGCTTGCCCTGCCTGATGAGATTGAACTTGCCGGTGAGCAGATTCCTGAAGGACTTACGCCGTTTGAGAAACCGGATACGCATAAGCTTGATTTTTCTACGAGTGTACCTCCGTTTCTTGCACGTCCGGCCACCATGCTAATGAAACATTTCCTTAAGTCTTACCCTAAGGTTAATCCGGATATATGCGTCGGATGCGGCAGATGCGCCGAGAGCTGTCCTGCCCATATAATAAAGATAAAAGATAAAAAAGCACATTTTACAAAGAAAGGCTGTATCTCATGCTTCTGTTGTCAGGAGATGTGTCCTGCCAAAGCCATCTCTGTAAAACGTGCATTATAAATGCATATCCGGTTGCTTATTCAATCCAAATCACATTGCCCCATAATTATTCCGGCAATATGTTCATAGTCATTAACAAAGTCTGCGCGATGATAATCCATCGCGCTTATTTTATTCATAACCTTACTCATGTCATCAAGTTCCGTTATATCTATACTCACAGCCGCACCCAGATTGCACATCATTGCAATGTTCATTCTGTCCTCTGCGATATCAGGCCGTCCAATCAGTGCAGCCGGTGTTCCGGCAAGCAGCACTTCAGCTATCGTAGACCAGCCGGGCTTTGTTATACAGTAATCACATGCCGCAATATAATTATTCGTATCCGGCACTCCTTCCGGTAATTCATATACGTTATCACTGCCTTCAGCAAAATGTATTCCGCCCGTAGCGACAAATCTGTACTGAAGACCGTTCACATCTATCTTTGTGTCAATTCCCGAATTACTTCCGCCAACCGACATGAATACAAGCTTTTGTCCACCGCATGACAGCTTTCTGCGTATGTTATCCACACGTTCACAGTCAAATGGCCGCGCCGCAAGTCCTACCTGTATTCCATCCGGAAAACGTTTCCTTGTCGGTTCATTAGCCATGGCATACAAAAGTACCCTGTCTGCATCCTCAAAGCACTTTCTGTATGGTGCAAGCAGCTTTTCATCAAGATATTCTTCAAAGACTTCTATCCACGTAAAGCTTGCCATAAAAAATGACGGCACTCCGGCTCTCTTCGCCGCCGTAAGAGCCCATGGAACAATATCACATATGACAGCTGCCGCGTCATATCTTTTAATGAGTCCGACTGCCTCTTCTATCCTTGATTCAAATGTTTCCACATATGCTCTGACTCCGCGTTCAAGTGCCCTGGCATCAATCTTAAGTGTCCCCGGAATTACAGGTGTCCCATAATCAGTATCCCCCTCAATGCAGACAAATCTCCCTTTACCACTGCCGCCGCATTCTTCGTTGTCATCAATTATGTGTCTGTCCGCCATATAGCTTCTGGCAGCATTAAGCTGTTTTGCCCCACAAATGCAGATAACCTGCATGCCGCACTCTAAAAGCCGCGCCATAACAGGTATCTCACGCATTATATGTCCAAAACCATGATTGGAAATATAGAATATATATGTCATTAATCTGCTCTCTTTATACTTCTGTGAATCTGTCAGCCTCTGACTTAAGTGCATCAGCTATCTGCTTATTCTCCTGCATTACATCTGATACCTTAGACATGTCTTCAACAAAATCATTAGTATTCATTGCAGCTGTCGTTACTGCACTTGCACTCTCACCTATAGCTGTTGCAATTCCGTCAATAGCCTCTGATATACTGTTCACAAGCTTCTTCTGCTCAGCTGTAAGCTCATGGAAATGTGTGACAACTCCGTTAATGTGAGCCGCATCATCATCATACTGTCTTCCTGACGCAACAAAGCTGTCATAATCAGGAAGTATCGTCTCGTTAATATATGCAACAAGCTCATTAGAACTGTCAACAAGTGCCTTTACCGCTGCAACAACCATTGTATTAATATTCTGGATATTATTAGCCGTATCCCTGCTTGAATCAGCCAGCTGCCTTATCTCATCCGCAACAACAGCAAATCCGCGTCCTGCTTCGCCTGCTCTTGCCGCTTCAATCGATGCATTCAGGGCAAGCAGATTAGTCTGTCCTGATATACTCAGTATCTCATCAGTAAGTTCATTGACACGCTGTACACTCTTACTGTCATCAATTGCCTTATTAAGTGCAACAAGAATTCCTTCCATTACCGAATTGGTGTTATCCTTGTTATTCTGTGCCATCGTGCTGAGTTCCTCAGCCCTCTTCTTCATATCCTCAGTATACTTAAGAAGATTGTCAGATGCATCGGCAATATCCTTTGTATTATTGTCAACAGTACCCGTATTGTCATCCACAGTAGTCACTGTTGCAGATATCTCCTGCATTGTTGCTGAAAGCTCTTCCATTACAGATGATACATCACATGAATTCTCGTTGGCTTTCTTAACGCTTTCGAGGACATTACCGACAATATCCTCAAGCTTGTCAGAATCACTGGTAATCTCCTGCATTATATTCTGCAGTGTTCCTATGAATGTATTAATTCCATTACCAAGCTGTGCAATCTCATCCTTGCCATCTACTGCTATGCGTTCTGTAAGATTACCCTGCCCTTTATCAATGCTGCTTACTATCTCTCCAAGCTTCTTATTAGTAGCCGTCATAGGCTTTGTAACCTCAAAACGGATAATAATAATTGTAACTGCAGCTACCGCCATCGCAATAAAAAGGAATACCGCCGATGTAATTATAGCCGAATTATAAGCATCTGTCTGATGCTGTATTGCCATATCCATGCCATCATGATTGGCATCGATAAGCTGTTCCATAAGCTTGCTTATCTGATTGCCGAGATTAGTAAGTGATGAATTAGCAATACTTACAGCCTGCTGTGACTGACCGTCGTTACTGTACTTAATCGCCTGCTCAAAGTTCTTTACGTAGTTGGCATAAGCCTCTTTGAACTTCTGATATTCCTGTCTTGACTCATCATCAGCAAGTCTGCCCTCAAGCTGCGCGCACTGGTCATCAATCTCCGACTTAAGTTTTTCCGATTCAGTAGTAAGATTACGCTTTGTTGATCCGTCAGTGGCAATGCAATGTGCAAATATTACCCTCTGCAGTGATTCAAAATTAGCCGACATATCTCCTAATATTGATATGCTCTGTGCGTATTCTGATGATATCTTCCTGCTTGCATCCATTACCGAATTAAAGCTGAAATAATTCGTTACTGCCATAACAATCATACATAATACCATGAGCAGTGCAGGTACAAGAAGCTTTATCTTAATGCTCAGATTTTTTATAATACGCATAAATACCTCCATTTCTGTGCCCTTTACAAACATCAGCAAATCTGCTTATGCTAAAGGTACTATATCCATAGTAATTATTATATGGATTATATTATTTTAATCGAGGTTTTTCAACATATTTTGAGTTCATTTATATTTTATTACTGAAATTTTGCCATTAAAGATGTACCAATTGTTCCTTCCGGCATTGCGATACCATAATTATCCGCTATTGTAGCACCTATAACGCCAAACGTATCCTGCTCATCGAGTTGTCCGTAACCGCTTAGCGAAGGTGAATATACAAGAAGAGGGACCTTCTCTCTTGTATGGTCCGTTCCCTTATACGTCGGATCATTACCATGGTCAGCCGTAATCATAAGCAGGTCATCACTTCTCAGATGCCCCAGAAGTTCTCCAAGCTTCACATCAAAGCGCTCCAGTTCGTCACCGTATCCCTGTGGATTCCGCCTGTGTCCCCACAATGCGTCAAAGTCAACAAGATTCACATAACACAGGCCGTCAAAATCCCTGTCTGCTATTGCAATAGTCTGCTCCATTCCATGAACCGAACTCTTGGACCTGTTCACCTCTGTTATCCCCTGCATGTTGAATATATCACTTATCTTGCCGACTGATATCACATCTCTGCCCGACTCTTTAAGCGCATCAAGAACAGTCCTGCCTGTCGGACTCAGTGCATAATCGTGCCTGTTGGCTGTTCTTATAAATTCACCGCGCTTCATTCCCGTGTACGGTCTTGCTATTACCCTTCCGACGCGCCATTCCTCACGCATCGTCAGTTCTCTTGCTATCCTGCAGTAATGATACAGCGTATCAAGCCCCATTGTCTCTTCATTGCCGCATATCTGAAGCACCGAATCCGCTGATGTATACACAATAAGTTCGCCGTTATTAATCTCACGCTCGCCAAGCTCATCAAGAATCTGTGTTCCGCTCGCGCTCTTATTGCCTATTATCTTCCGTCCTGTTCTCTTCTCAAGCTCATCAATAAGTTCCTTCGGAAATCCGTGCTCACTGAATGTCTTAAACGGTTTCTGTGTATATATCCCCATCATCTCCCAGTGGCCGGTCATTGTATCTTTACCATTGCTTCTCTCATTAAGCTTAAGATAATATCCCTTAGGCCTGTCACATGGTGCAGCCTGCTTCAGGTTCACAAGATCCGCCATTCCAAGCTCTGCAAGATTAGGGATTGCAAATGTATCCCTGCTCTGTGATATATGCCCGAGCGTATTGACACCTATATCCCCAAAATCTGCCGAATCAGCCATCTCTCCGATTCCAAGTGAATCAATTACTATAACAAATATCCTTTTAAAACGTGCCATAAACCAAGTACCTCCATGACTGATATTATAACACAGACCGGAATTTTATACGACCAATTCACTCATAAGCTCATCAACTGTTATTATGCGGTCTATCCGTGAGACATTGCTTCCACAGAATATAAGACCGTTTTCAATATCGCCCCTGACCGCATTTATAAGTGCCTTTGTTATACAGTACGGAACCTGTGAAGGATTGCAGTGTGCAAGGCATCCGAAGCATTCCGTTATGCGTTCGGGATTATCCTTTATGCGGCGTATGAAGCTGTTATTAAGCGCACGTCCGGGCATGCCTACAGGGCTTTTTATGATTGTTATGTCATCAGCCGATGCATCTATATACGCCTGTTTGTATGCATCACTGGCATCACATTCCTTTGTCGCCACAAACCGTGTGGCTGCCTGCACTCCGTCTGCCCCAAGAGACAGTGCATGCCTTACGTCATCGCCATTGAATATTCCGCCCGCTGCAATTACAGGAATATGTACGCCAAAGCGTTCTGCATACCCCTTAACGCACTCAATTATCCCTCTTATCTCATCATCAAATCTCTCTCTGATACCTGATTCTATATCTTCCCTGCTGAATCCAAGATGGCCGCCTGCTTCCGGTCCTTCTATTACAACCATGTCCGCCGTTCTTTTATACTTCCGCTCCCACATTGACAATATTACTTTCACTGCCTTAACTGACGATACAATCGGTGCAATCTTTGTTCCGGTTCCCGCAACAAGCTCCGGAAGATCTACCGGAAGTCCGGCTCCGCTTATTATTATATCAGCACCGGCCTGTGCTGCTGTCCTTACATGCTCCCTGTAATCCTTAAGCGCCACCATTACATTGACACCTACAAGCCCATCACGCTTCATTGCAAGTGCATTTTTTATATGTCTTGTAAGTGCTCTTATATTGGCTTCTCTTGTATTAGTCTTAAAATCAGGCTCGTCAAAGCCAATCTGAGCTGACGAAATAACTCCCACTCCTCCTGCGTGTGCCACCGCACCCGCAAGTTGTGAAAGACTTACTCCCACTCCCATTCCGCCCTGAATAACAGGGTATTTTGCGCATTTATCACCAAGTTCCAGACATTTCATTAACATATATCTCTCCTTATTATTTTGATTATCAAACTATTTTAGTATAAAATAAGACAATGCCCATGTCAAGCATTGTCTATCTTCCCTATCTTATCAAGTGCATCCTCTATTATCACATTAATTGACTGGTCAGTTATTCCTGCCACAAGGTTATCGCATCTGTTGACAGGCAGAAGAATCTTCACTGCAGCACTCTGTCCGACTGCCACAGCCATCGCCGGTGATATCTCACCAAGCAGCGCATCCGCAATGACAATCCCGACGGGTCCTATAATCACATCTGCTTTTCTCGCCCCGACAATAACCGCATTCTCACCTGTTGCCCCGCGCAGCTGTGTACCTTTGAGCATAGATGATGTTGCGACGGCATTGGTTCCTGCAACAGTCACATTATGTTCCGGATATCTCTTTAAAATTGAATTAACAAGCTGTTTTCCAAGCTTGCCGCCCTGACCGTCTATAATAAGTATATTCATATACTGCTCCTTTCATGCAGACATCATCTGAATAAATTTCTCAATCATGTGACAGACTATAATGAAGTTTAATATTAAATATCGGAACGTACGCGTTCCCGGAAAGGTGGTCACAATGGGAAACAGCACACTAAACTGCATTGCGCATACACTTATAATCATAGGTGCAATCAACTGGGGGCTTATCGGATTCTTCGGATTTGACCTTGTTGCATTCCTCTTCGGCAATATGTCATGGATCTCAAGAATCATATATGCAATAGTTGGTCTGTGTGGATTGTATGCACTGTCCTTCTACTCAATCCTTGCTCATCAGGAGTCCTAAACCAGACATATTATCACATATGCCAACAGAGAGCCGCTGCATCATACAGCGGCTCTTATATCTATCTGAAGCGTTCCTTAAGCTCCTTAAGTGCTGCACCAAATCTTTCAGATGCTGCAGTAGGGTTGCCGCGAAGCAGACCCCTGTGGAATATTGACATTCCTTTTGTAATACTATCTCTGTTAAGATTAAGTTCCTCAAGCTTTGCAGCAAGTACAGCCATCTTCTGTACTGCCTCTTCCTTTGCATCCTGTGCCGTAATCTTGGCACTGCTCTTAGCTGCATATACTTTATCAATTGCAGCTTCCTTTTTCTCAGATGCTATTCTTGCAGCCTGCGATTTCAGGAGGCTTAACTGTACCTGTATGTCATCAATCTGTGCGCGTATATCTGTCATCTTCTCAAGTGCCTTACCGACATCTACAGCCACCTTAGCAGATTCGATAGTATCAAGTACAAATAACACTCCGACAACAGCTATGACAACATAATCAACAACCGGCGGTATCTTATTAAGGACAAAATGCTCAATCGGCGGATGAAGCACATATGTCATCAGCAGTGTAAAGAAGCCCCATGCTATACTTGATGTAAGGCATATATAGCCCTTGATATTGAACCTCTGGTTACTGTAATCCCAGTAACGCATTTTGAAAAGCTTTTCCATCGCCCATCCGGTAAAGTATTCAAGTATTGTCGGTCCGATAACACCAAGACAGTACTGAAGCACATAATTACCCGGAAAAGGCAGTGTAAGAAGCAGCATAATCGTTGCGCCCGAACCATACAGCGGCAGCATAGGCATTCTTAAGAATCCCCTGTTGACCCATCGGTGTGACTTAATCGAAACATAGCATGATTCCCATACCCATCCGAGAAAACTATAAATAAAGAAAAATGTAATCCATTGATTCCAGCTGTAATAATACATCCACATTCTCCATTCCATGTTGCTATGGCAGATAATTACCGTAGAGCTCTATATCATCGAATATAGAATCCCATTTGTTAGTTCCGCCCGAAGTTACACACACATAGTGTTTATCTCCCTTGACAGCATAGCTTACGAGGCAGTTGCCTGATTCCGTGATATATCCGGTCTTACCGGCAGTAATCGTAACGCCTTCCGCTTCAGTACCATACATTCTGCTGAACATTGTACTTGTAAGAGCTATTCCGCCCGGATGCTGCGGTGATGGTGCCGTTGTATACTGATAAGTTGAAAGCACCTTCGCACACAGTTCATTCTGCATCGCATACTCCATTATCATTCCCATCTCTACCGGTGTTGTATACTGGTCGGCATCATATAATCCTGAAGTATTGGCAAAATGAGTATTTTTAAGGCCTATCTCTGCGCATTTGGCATTCATGAGCCCGGCATATTCCTCTTCTGAGCCTGCAATCATTCTTGCAAGTGCCTGCGCAGCATCCGCTCCCGAAGGAAGGATAAGCCCATAAAGCAGATCATTAGCCGTAACCTTTTCCCCGGGATCAAATCCCGCTCTTGATGCATTCTCCCTGACAAGCGGGTCTATAAGCTCCGTCGTCATTGTAAATGTATCATTCATGTCCCTGATATTCTCAACAGCTATTATGAGCGTCATAACCTTCGTCATCGAGGCCGGATATATCTTTGCGTCATACTGTCTTCCGGCAATAATCTCATGACTGTCTATATCCACAAGCGATATATATGCACTCTTGACCTTTTCCGACGTTATATCTTTGTAATCAGCAGACTTCACCGGCTGCGGAATTGTAATCACCTGCTTAACCGGCTCCTGCGATGAAGGTTCAACATAGGCCAACGTCTGCACAACTTCATCTGCCTGATTGCTGCCGCCCTTTATATGTGATATGGCACATCCTGCCATTCTTACAATTCCCGTGATAAGCACCGCAAGAATTATAAGTGCTGCTGTTCCGTATTTTATTCTGTTTATAAGAATTTCGCGTCTTCTTGCGCGTCTTTTCATCTCTCTTCTGTATGCCTGACTGCCCTGATTAGCAGTTCTATAATCTCCGGAATTGGTATTATTACCATTATAATTCCTTCTTTTGGCCGAATTACTGCTATTTTTCAGCCTTATGTTAAGTCTGGCAAGCACTCCTGCATTCCTTCTGCGCCTGCCTCTTGTAAATCTTTTATTACCCATGACCAATCCCCATCTTAAGCAACTTTTTCTTTGTCAAGCAGACTTACTGCTATAAATACAATTCCACATACCGCAAGCATGTAGAAACCTATCTGATTAAAGAAGACCTTACCGATTGCAGGGAATAGGCTCCATGTAATGATACATGCAATTGACGCAAGTATTGTGAAGAATCCTGCTCTCTTACCGGCAAACTTAGGAAAGAGAAGACCTCCAAGCACAATAAATGATGTTCCTATTGCAAGCGAAAGCGCCTTCTGCATAGCACCGAGAATACTTGTAAACTGTGTTGAAACAATATACGTAACAGTTCCGACAATCGCAATTATTATCTTATTAACAAGAAATGTCTTTTCTTCAAATCTCTTTCCAAACTTAGTCTTAAAGAATACATCACGGCTGCATGTAGTAGAAAGTCCGATAAGCATGCTGCATGCTGTTGACATGTCTGCCGCCCACAGACCTGCAAGCGTAAGTCCTGCAATCCCCGCAGGAAGACTCATAAGTATTACAGGAAGCGCTGTTGAAGCTGCGCCTTCAGGATAGAGTGCCTTTGAAGCCACACCAAGAAGTGCACATAAAAATCCCACCGGTATCATCATAAGCGCACCAATCTGGAAGCCTCTTACCGCATCCTTATCTGACCTGGATGTAAGTGCAATCTGTACAGCTCCCTGAACAGAATTGGTATTACCGCACATTACAACTATCCATCCGAGAATACCTGATACTCCCATACCTTCCCAAAGGCTCATGTAAGGCACGTCAGGATTAGCTGCTGCCATTGCAACTGCCGCATCCCAGCCGCCCTCATTAAATAAAACAACAAATGTTGCTACTATAACACCTACATATATAAGTGTAATATTCATAATATTACTCACACTTACTGAGCCCATTCCACCAACAAACGCAATAAGCATGAATATAATAAAACTGAAAAGTGTTGCGGTCTTAACATCACTGAATACTCCCGGAAGGAGTGAATACAGAATGCTTCCGCCCGCCTTATACTGTAATGCAATGATTCCGCACTGGATAATAATCATGGACACAATCATTATCTTCTCTGCCGCAGTACCATACATATTCCTTGTCATCTCACTTATTGTTGTATATCCGCTCGCACGAAGCTTCTTTACAAGCACAAGACTGCACACAACTGCACCGATAGCCCACGCAAGGTCATACCAGCCCGCTGACAGTCCCTTGGTAAATGCATTCTCAGCAATACCGATTGTTGACGCACCGCCGATTGCAAGTCCGGCAATCGTAACTGCCGTCAGCCACATATTATTCTTTCCCTTGTATAGCAGGAAATTCTCACCGTCCCTGCGCGCCTTTACTGACATAAAAATGCTGAGTGCAAAAAGCAGAGCTACATAAACAAGAACTATAATAAATGGAATATTAAACATCTGTAAATCCCCCGGAGTATTATTTTGTAAATTCACTGTTGATTGCATCGTACTCTTCTTTGAGCTGAGGCATAACGCTTCCGCCGTAAGGGATTACATACACGCTCTTATCTTTAAAATCTACTGTTGCAAGCAGGTCTTCTATATTATGATATGAATCAATCTTCATATCGCGCACCACGTCAGGATCCATCATGCTTAACATCTTAAGGTTACATTTGCTTATGGCTTCACATGCTGCATAGAATATATATCCGCCTATTGTAAATGCTTTTCTTAAGTCAGCATCAAGAGTTCCTCTCTTAAGCGGTTCCATCCAGTCAAAGAAATCCTTGGCTCCGCCGCCTTCCCTGCACTCTGCAAGGAATATTACCGTGCCGCCCTTCTTAACTGCCCTTGTTGCATTAAATACTGTCTTAACAGCCTGATAAAGGTTAATATCCTTAGGAAACCCTCCACAGCTTGCTATAACAACATCCGCTTCATAATCAATAGGCTTGCCATAACCTTTCTGACAGAATTCACAGCTCTTAAGCCATGCATTATGAAAATCTCCGCAGAAAAGCCCACTGTGCTTAGATGATGTATTAACTACTATATTAACACCAAATGTCGGATTAAGCAGTCTTGCCGCTTCGTCCATATCTTCATTGATAGGGTTCATTGTAATCCTGCCGCCACCTACCTTAAGGTCTGTTCTGGGTGCAGACGGGTCAAGTGCCCTCGTATGGTTCTGACGGATAGTCTGTCTTCCGCTGATTCCCGGAAGCACGCTCTTACGTCCTCCGCCGTATCCTGCCATTATATGATGTACGGTTCCGCCTATCATAATAGTCTTACGTCCGACTGCAAGCGGATTAACCCACACTTCCGTTCCTCTCGACGTTGTTCCTATATTAACAAGATCATCAGCATCACAGTCATGATTAACAACCTTAACCCTGTCATATACTTCCTTAGACGCAAGCTTACACAGCTCGTCTTCTGCTGCCGGTCTGTGTGAACCAAGTGCAACAACAACTATCATATTGTCATATGGAACACCAAGCTCATCGTGCAGATACTCAACAAGAATTGCAAGCACCTTGTCCTGTCTCATCCAGAATCTTGTAAGGTCACTTATTACAAATGTAACCTTATCATCTGCCTCAATAAGCTCTTTAAGTGGTTTTGAATCTATAACATCCTCATTAACTGCCCTGAGAAGCGCTGCCTTAAGATCTTCTATCTCAGGCATCCGGTTCTCAGTCAGATACTCTATCGACTTTGCCCCTTCTACATTAATGGTTACTTTGCCTTCACCATATTTTAACTCTACACTTTCCATCCGCATATCCTCCTTAAGCCTGCAGCTTTATATCTGCGAAGTCATATTATGTCATGTGCGGAAAGAAATCTTAATCCACTCCTTGGGCACACAAATACCTATTAATTTTAAACAATTTTCATATACAGTGCAATAGTTTTTCGCTCATTAACGCGCATTAATTCAACACTTTACGACAGCTCTCTTCCAATGTTTTAAGGAATTGTATAAGTTGTGTGAAAAAATTTTAATTTTTTTCAAAAAACCTGTTGACAAATCATTAGACCTATAGTATATTATCAAATGTGCTCAGCACGGAGCGCACAAAACAAAAACTTCATAACATGCGCGAGTGGCTCAGCGGTGGAGCACCTCCTTGCCAAGGAGGGGGTCGCGGGTTCGATTCCCGTCTCGCGCTCTTAAAAAAGGATTCTCGGTTGAGAATCCTTTTTTGTTGCAGAAATCATAATTAATTCAGAATGAATAAGTAAGGAGGTCAATGCCAAAATAAAAACTCAGGAATTTGCAGACAAGGAACTGCAGACCGTAAAAATGGCAACACTCTATGAATTAAGACTGATGCTCACAAACAGTGCAAAAGAACAGTACACCACAGAAGAGCTTGTTGAACTGTTTGACAGGATTGCGGCTGAAAAGGAATTCTAAAATTCTGATAAGCCGTTACAGACAAGCATCTGCAGCAACTTCAAAAGGATTTCTTTTCTTTCTTGCAATCTCTTCCAAATACATTACCATCGCTGTCTCCATGTCAATTCCAATTTCATCCAGGATGCTCTGTACTTCGTTCAAAAGTTCAGAATCCAAAGTTACAGTTATGGTGGTATCAGGGGGTGTATGAGTCAGGCATTGGGGCTCCTTTCTGATGGATATACTAACATCATTAATATATTTATATTTAACACTATACTCTTTTACATCATTCTCAAACAACAGGGTTCCTTTGTTCGTGGCCTTGTTGGTTTGAATACCATACTCTTTTACATCATTCTCAAACTTGATGGAATATGTGCAGCAATTAATACTAGTTTGAATACCATACTCTTTTACATCATTCTCAAACCGTCGCTTGCCGTCTGCACTACGTGCACCGGTTTGAATACCATACTCTTTTACATCATTCTCAAACCAATGGAGCAATAACACCGAAGCTTTTCAGGTTTGAATACCATACTCTTTTACATCATTCTCAAACCCGGATGGTCATACTCATCTAATGTGGATTGTTTGAATACCATACTCTTTTACATCATTCTCAAACAACTCTTTAACAATGTTTTCTAAATCTGTTGGTTTGAATACCATACTCTTTTACATCATTCTCAAACTATATCATTGGTATTGAGAAGATGGAAATTGTTTGAATACCATACTCTTTTACATCATTCTCAAACATATACTTGTTAATCATACGCGTAACCGCTGTTTGAATACCATACTCTTTTACATCATTCTCAAACCATGACGCTTACTCATTCCATATTGGCGCTGTTTGAATACCATACTCTTTTACATCATTCTCAAACACTATTATCTTACGTGTAAGGGAAGCATTGTTTTGAATACCATACTCTTTTACATCATTCTCAAACCGCCTTCCATGCGTTCAATCTCAGATTCAGTTTGAATACCATACTCTTTTACATCATTCTCAAACCATGGGGCTTATACCACTTTTAGACCGCTAGTTTGAATACCATACTCTTTTACATCATTCTCAAACGATATCGTAAAGTTTATCAGATAATGTGTCGTTTGAATACCATACTCTTTTACATCATTCTCAAACGCTGTAATTTATGTCATATTGACGATGGGGGTTTGAATACCATACTCTTTTACATCATTCTCAAACCTTAACATGAGCTAAAAGATTTACCTTAAGTTTGAATACCATAGTGTAATAATTCCTCCAACATAAGCACAATTTGTTCTGTTTCCATAAAACTTCTCATATTCAAAATTACAAACAACTTCTTGTCAAAAACCTTAGACATAATCTTTATGTATTCACATAAATTCTCAAGCATATTGTTTTTATCGCATTCAATTTTTGCTCCAAAAATTCTAAACAACTCTCCTACACATAAGTCATTGCTTTCATATTGCAATATATATGGACTTTCCTGTTCAATTGTAAGCATATAATTTTTAATCGCATTAAGTATCTCAATCGTCAGACCATACATTCCTTCAAGTAACGAAATATCCGTGAGCTCTGAGTAAACTCTATTTAAAATTTTTTTATCATTCAGATTAACTATAAATGGATTTAAAATCAATTCAACATTTTTTGATATATCTAGTTCTTTTCCGTTTTCACATAAAATCAGTCTTCCACTTTCCCCACTAACCTGTTTTTCAAACCCTTCAACCAACATTGTTAAAAAAGTAGGTGATTCTATAACCCATTCACAAAAATTTTCTTCCGAAAATTCTATTTGCCTCTGCAATACTTCACTAATTATTTTCATATAACCACCAATCTTTCGTCTGAATCAAGAATTTCACTTTTGACAGTTCCTATTATCAAATTCATTTTTGAATATTGTTTTTCTGTTACTGTCAATAGCTGTATAAGACCTTCACTCGGTGCATTTTTCCTCACATTTTCTACTATTGCATTAAGTACTGTACTATTTAATGCAAGCTTGCAATAAACAGATTCCTGCACCATCATAAATCCATTTTTAATCAAATATTTTCTAAATTGTGAATATGCTTTTCTCTGTTCATACGAAGCAACTGGTAAATCAAAAAATACTAACACCCTCATAAATCTATAACTCAAGGCTGTAAAAGCGAATCAGCGAACCATCATTCTCATTTAATGCATCAAATACACTTTTGCAATATATCTTTATTGCGTTATTTACATAATAAATTTTTCCATCTATTCTTATCTCATGATTAAGTATATCCACAAGATGCATCCTCTCATCATGTTCAAATTTTAACAGCTTCATTTCCGAGACCTCTCTGTCTACAAGTACCCTAAAAGGCTCCATCAAATCCGATGCAAGATTAAAATCATTAAACATATTATCATGAAATAATCCAACTCTTAGTCTTATCCTCTGTTTTTTCAAAAAAATCTTTGTATGCCTCTATACCCAATTCACATTTTACAGTTTTCTTTAATTTAGTAAGGTCCTGCCTATGCTTTTCATATATTGCAATTTTAGCTTCTGATATTGAATCGTATTCTCCCAACAACTTAACAAACACCGACCAATCATAAACTGCTTTTGCCAATCTAATTATATTGAATAATTCATTCAAATCACTTTCAAGTGATACTTGATATTCATCATACTTAAAATCAGAAAATGATATTTTTGAATACTCAATGTTATCAAACTCCTCATTATTAAATATATCACTTACCTTAACAGTTGCCCCACATAAAAGATCAAACACTGCCTTTTCAGAGCGTGTTTTTGCTCCCGTAACTTTTCTCAACTGCATTT
>OIXH01001043.1_pt1 | contig 32449 bp, 32 predicted proteins | sample 1587741 | NCBI WGS metagenome assembly OIXH01 (sample SAMEA3888916, study PRJEB22519) | human gut metagenome | biome: human gut; feature: human-associated habitat; material: faeces | place: Denmark | collected 2011 | reverse complement strand
CCTCCGATAAAATCAGTCCGCCGAGCGTTTTGCCGGTCCAGTTGCCCCTTGGCGTCACCACAATTTTCTCCGGGTGTGCATCTGAAAAATCTGCATTGATGCAGGTGATATAACGGTTTCCATCTGCATCCGCAAAAGAATTCTCACATGGTGTATCCAAATCCTCAAACGCAAATCCGCCCAGATCCCCCAAAATATCAAGCACCTGCACCGGGCCCTTTGGCAACATTCAGATGTACCGTCTCCTCGATTCCATCGCACCAGTCGGTAAATTTGCAGACCCCATCTTTCAGGTTTCTGGTGCGGAATACGCCCGTGCCGGAATTAAACCATGCCTCGTTATCGTCAAACGGGTTGATTTTGATATCGCTTAACCAGTGAATCAGGGAATGTCCGCCGTTACATTCCGGACGCATATAAGGCGCGCGGAACGTGATTTCCCCATCCACAAGGTCATATAAAATCTGTTTCCAGCTCATGCCGTAATCCATTGAGAGAAAAATGCTGTCCCCATCATCCTTTACGATGGTAGAGGTAACTAACATTCCGGGCGTCTGTCTCGATGCGCTGATACCGGAAAATCCATAATCTAACGCATCCTCCGGCGATAGCTGTGTAAGCCCGCTTCCGGTCACCTTTGTATCAGTTCCCGGTGTGATTTCTTCCATCTCGCCGATACTTCCGTCTGGCAGTAACGGATAGCGCGCAATTCTTCCGTCAATCGTATCGCCGGAATCACAGCTATAACCGTTTTCTATGACATAGGAACGTCTTCCGGTTGAGGCGAAGGTGATATAAAGCCATTTTTCATCGACGCAGCATCGCTGTGCAACAAGTCCGTTGAACCTGCATCCCTCTATCATGCGGCTTTTCGGCTCCTGCATTTCTGCAAAATGTGTTCCCTCATCATAAGAGATATATAAGCTGTGTCCGCGCAGATTCCCGCTTTGTCTCGTCGTCACGCCGGCAGTTGCCACAACTAAGGCGTTTCCAATTTTCTTTACAAACGTAAGATATTGTTCCGGCAATGCGGCAAGCTTCTCCCAGTGCTTTCCATTGTCTGTGCTTTTTAATAGTCCTTCCTGCTGACTGGCAAAATACAGGGTGTTTCCATCCACAAGCAGACGCTCATCCGTACCGCGTCCGTTTAGGTTTCCGTGAATCATGACCGGAATCTTTTCATAGCAAAAATGCTCTCCGTAATCCGAAGAGACTGCCAAAACGCCGGACTGCTCTTTATTCACGCCGCAGGCGATGTAAAGACTTCCGGGTCTGTTTTCATCCAACGCAAGGGAAATCGGAAATGTCTCGCTCAAATCCTCCATTGTGACGTGCCCAATCAGACTGACCCAGCGCTGATTTGCAGCATCAAAACGATAGGTTCCGCCGATATCCGTCCGGATGTATAAGACATCTTTTTCTTTCTCCGAGTAAAGAAATCCTGTCACATATCCGCCCCCAGGAATCGGGAGATTGCAGTACTCGTAAGGTATCTGTTTCATAGAAATAACCCGCCTTTCTACATTATCAAGTGCGCATGCGCCTCTTATTAAGAGGCGCATTTCGCACCATCCTACTTTGCAGTTTAGCATAGCTTCCCGGAAAAAAATACGTGTGTTTTTGGATTTCATTTCCCTTATAAATTATTGATACCGCTGTAAAATCCGCTTCTGCTTGTAGCGGTAATAAATGCTAATCACCACCGCACAGACAAACCAGCTAATCGGATAACATGCAACCACCTGCTCCATTGTGCCGCCCGGAACAATCAGCGTCACCCAGATGACACGGAACAGACAGATTCCGATTAAGGTCACAAGCGTTGTGATAAGTGTATGTCCCTGCGCACGTAAGGAGCCGGAAAAGATTTCGATAAATACAAACAATACGAAGGTCGGTGCAATATTGTGCATCATGCGAAGCCCGATATCCATAACCGTCGCATCATCCGTAAAAATCATAAACAGATATCTTCCGGTAAGCATCAAAAGCGTACTCATGCAGACCGCCGTTCCCACTGCCATCGCAAGGCAGACGCGGGTTCCCTTTTTCACACGGTCGTACTTGGCAGCTCCGAAGTTTTGTCCAACAAATGTAGTTACAGCAATTCCAAAGGAACTGTTAATCATCCAGAACAGACAGTCAATTTTTCCATACGCTGTCCATGCCGCCATCGTATCGACCCCTAACAGGTTTAATGCCGACTGGATAATCATGTTGGAAAGGCTGTACATGGATGACTGGATTCCGGTTGGCAGACCGATGCGCAGAATATTTTTTAACACCGGCATATTTAAGCGGATTTCTTTTAACCGCAGGGTCATGCCCTCGGTGCGGTACATCAGGGTATAGGTCACTAAAACGGCGCTCACTGCCTGCGAAATCAGCGTTGCGACTGCCACTCCGAGCACGCCCAGATTTGCCACAACGACAAAGACGATATCAAGTATGATATTGACCACGGAGCATACCATCAGAAAATACAACGGGCGTCTGGAATCTCCCATTGCCCGCAGAATTGATGCTCCCATATTATACAAAAATACAAACACCAGCCCTCCAAAATAGACCTGCATATATATTGTGGACTGTGCCATCAGCTCCTCCGGTGTATTCATCATCCGAAGAACGGACGGGGTTGCCGCTACTCCTGCAATCCCGAATAAAATTCCGCCCACGATACTAAACGCATATGCCGTGTGGAGTGCTTCCTCTAAGCGCTCCCTCTGCCCTGCACCATAGTACTGGGAAATTAAAACCGTTCCTCCTGCCGTCAGTCCCGTAAAGAATCCAACTACAAGGTTAATAATCTGTCCTGCGGAACCACCCACACTTGAAAGTGCCTCTTTTCCCACGAAGCGTCCCACAATGACCGCATCCACCGTATTGTATAACTGCTGAAAAAAGGTTCCAATCAGAATTGGAAAAAAGAAAATCAGCAATTGTTTCCAAATCACTCCGGTTAAAATTTTATTTTCTGTATTCTGACTCATTCTTTCTCTTCACTCATCAATTCTTCTGTTAATTCACAAATTTCATCAATCATGCTGCCGATTGTTTCAATCGTATCGAGAAGCGGCGCATCTGTCGTAATGTCAATACCCGCCAATGCTGCAAGCTCTACAGGGGTCTTTGTGCTTCCTGCCGCAAGCACTTTTTTCCAGTCCTCAACCGCTGTCTGTCCTTCCTTCTCAATGCGCTTGCACATCTCTGTTGCAATGGTAAGCCCTGCACTATAAGTGTAGGAATACAAGCCCATGTAATAATGCGGCTGACGCATCCAGGTCAGTTCTGCTCCCTCGGTCAGCTCAACTGCGTCTCCCCAGAACTTCTGCAATGTTTCTTTCATGATTCCGCTTAAAGTCTCTGCCTGCACGCTGCCGCCGGCATCCACAATCTGATAAACCTCTCTCTGATAAGCTGCTTCCATCAGATGAGTCACGAAGTTATGATAATAGGTATTGCCAATCATCGCTCCTAAGACCCAGCGGCGGAAACGTTTGTCATCGCTTGTTTTTAACAGATAATGTCCAAGCAGAAGCTCGTTCATCGTGGAAGGTGCCTCTACAAAGTATGTAGAAACATTGGTATCAAAAATCGACTGTGCACTGTTGCATGCCTTAAAATGTCCTGCGTGTCCAAGCTCGTGTGCCAGCGTAAACACGTCTGACATCCGCTCATTCCAGCTTAACAGGATAAAGGAACCTTTTCCATACGGGCTTGCACAGAAACCGCCTGTAGATTTTCCCTTGTTCTGGGCAAAATCTACCCAGCGCTCTTTATATGCGGTCTTAATCATGTTTCCATAATCTTCACCCATGATGGAAAGACCTTTTTTGATGTATTCCTTCGACTCCTCAATCGTAACCTTCGGTGTAAATTCTCCGTCGATTGGAAGTTTCAAATCTGCGAATGTCATCTTATCGAGGTGATATAATTTCTTAATGACTCCGGCATATTTTCTCATATGCGGCGCTAACTTCTCAGTAATCAGGTTAATCTGGCGGTCATAAAGCTCCCGCTCCACTTTCTGCTCAAATAACAGGTAATCAAATACATTAGAAAATCCACGCAGGGATGCCATCGTTTTTTCAAACTGCACCTGTGTATTGTATGCGGCTGCCGTCACATTCTCGTACTGGCGCAATTTTGTGGAAAATGCCTCAAAAGCGGCACGTCTGACCGGCGTTCTGCCGTCATACTCATAGTCATCCTCAAACAGAGAATAGCCAAGCGGATAACTCTCGCCATCGACCGTAAAATTATCAAATTTCATGTCTGCCAGCTTGGTCACATTATAGATTTCATAAGGTGCCCCGGTTGTCTGTGAAACTGCCGCAAGCACACGCTCTGCCTCCGGGTGAAGCTGGTATGGCTTACCTCTTAAAATATCTTTTAAGTAAAGTTTGCTGCCCTCTGCCTTTTCGACTGCTGCCTCAAGCACTGCCTCATCCTGCTGTGTGATTTCACTTTCAATAAAACTTAATTCGCTGGATATCTCGGAAAGAAGGCGCCCCATCTTTCCGTTGCGCTCCTGGATATAGTTGTCATAGTAATCCACCGACGCTGCCAGATCGGTATAATGAAGTACCAGTATTTCAATCTTTTGTAACTCCTCATAGTCTTTCAGGCAGTTTACAATATTCTCCGGTGTATCTAAATGTCCTTTATATGTTTCTGCAATGTGTCTGCTAAGCTCCTTCATCTTTTCTGCATCTGCATACATTGCATCTTCATTCGGATAAATTAAAGATAAATCCCATGTCTGTTCCACAGGTACGTCTTTTCTTGCTAATAATTCTTTTGCCATGTTGTCTCTTTCCTCCCTGTCTTTCGTTCACCTCTGATGTGTATGAATCTGCCCTCATTATCCCCCCAATCCGGCATATTTGCAACCTCTTTTTCGCCCATAAAAAAGGAAGGTCTGCGTTTTCCCGCAAACCTTCCGTATATGTTTAATTTTGATTAAAAAGTCCCGACAATACCCCGGCATATTCCTCGTTCTCGAAGATATTCAGTAAAAATTTGTCCCAGTGTCTTGCATCGGAATCCGAAGCGTCCACCCAGCTGCTGATGTCCGTTCCGGTTGCCTGCTCCGCCGTTCCGTTTACGGTCTGGACAGTGGCAGCTTCCTTCGTCGTCTCGACACCGCTCACATAGGTACCATATTTCTCATCGACCGTCAGTGCCAGTGACTCTCCGAAAATTTCAGACGGAACGTGACCGCCATCCCACTGCCATTCGATTTCACAGTCCACACCTGCCGAAAGCCATGCGATTTCCAGATTTAACGATGCAAACATGGACTGGTCGCCCTCTGCCGCTCCCATGACAACTCTTGTCCATACCTGCTCCTCATTATTCGCAAGATTTAAGGCTTCCTCGATGGCTTCCCGCTCGGAAGTCTCGCTGCTCTCTGTTCCATTTGCTGTGGTTTCATTCTCAGACGCCTCTGTATCGCTCTGTGTACTTTCATTCACGGTATTCTCTGCTCCTTTGAGAGCACCACACCGCGTTTTAGCATCAGGTATTCCAGCAGCCGGTATTCTTTCTCTCCCAGACGCACCTGTTCTTTTGATTTCTCACAGCAGACCTCATAACCGGCGGCATCAAGTGTAATATCTCCAAACCGGAGTGCTTCGCCGTCATCCGCCCCACAGTCGAGTCCGTACACTTTATCATCGATTCCGCTCTTTGCCGTAAGCATCAGAATCGGCGTTTTGATTCCGTGTTTTTTTGCCTCCGATGCAATCGCAAAACCATCCTTTCCCGGAAGCATGACGTCTGACACCACCACATCATAAATCCCGGAAAGAAGCGCTTCTTCGCCTGAAATTCCATCCGTGCAGGCGTCCACCTCATAGTGTTCTCCCTCTAAAAGTTCTTTGAGTGCCTGCACCATTCTTGTTTCATCTTCAATCAGAAGTAATTTCATGGTTACTCCTTTTGCGGCTTGTTAGATTTCAATCAAATCATACTCATTCGTTCCCAGTCCGATTTTTACTGCATGGGCGATACAGCTTCTCCACTCGGTATCCGGATGTGTCATATGGAAATGGTCGTGTTCTTCGTGTTCCTCATGATTTTCATGTGCATGTTCCAAATTTTTACCCAGAACGCTTTCTTTTACAGGTGTCATTTTATTGCAGAGGTCTGCGCACGCCTGGTCTAATGCAACCGGGTCAAAGGATGCCAACATTCCGACATTCGGGATGATTGGAATATCATTTTCTGCATGGCAGTCGCAGTTCGGCGATACATCGCAGATTAAAGATACGTGGAAACACGGTCTGTTCTGGCATACCGCAAGACTGTACTCCGCCATCTTATAGTTGAGCATCGCGATGGAATCCGCAAAATCGGCTGAAATGGCATCCTTCGGACATACCGCAAGACATCTCCCACAGCCAACGCATTTATCATGATCGATTTTCGCCTTATGGTCTGTGATAACCGGTGCTCCATGTGCACAGATTCTGCTGCACGCACCACAGCCCACGCAGTCCTTTGTGGATACGCTCGGCTTTCCCTCACAGTGCTGTTCCATCTTTCCGGCTCTTGAACCACAGCCCATTCCGATATTTTTAATCGTTCCGCCAAAACCTGCCATCTCATGTCCCTTAAAGTGGGTCAGTGAAATAAACACGTCTGCGTCCATGATTGCAGAACCGATTCTTGCTTCTTTTACATAATCTCCGGCAACCGGAACTAATGTCTCATCCGTGCCCTTCAAGCCGTCCGCAATCAGAACATGACAGCCAGTCTGATACGGTGAAAATCCGTTTACATATGCAGTTTCAAGATGGTCCAGCGCATTTTTTCTGCTTCCCACATACAAGGTATTGCAGTCTGTCAGGAACGGCTTTCCGCCCAGTTCTTTGACATAATCTGCGACTACTCTTGCATAATTCGGACGTAAAAATGCAAGATTTCCATACTCGCCAAAATGAATTTTTATCGCAGCGTACTTATCTTTAAAATTAATCTGTTCAAATCCCGCTGTTTTCATCAGACGATGCAGCTTCTGAAGCAGATTTTCATTTCCTGTTGCCTTAAATGATGTAAAATATACTTCTGATTTTCCCATAGTCTTTCTTCCTTTCATATGTCTGATTTTTTAAACCTGTGTTTTTTATTTTAGCAGACTATGAAAAAAATGGTAGATAGAACCCGGTTTCTAATCGTGTCTTTCTTCCTCATTTGCATAGCATTCGCAGAATCTCGCCGAAAAGGACGGCTTTTCTCCAGCCACATACAAATGCTCGGTACTGCCAAATTCGCTTACCCGGAAACTTGCGATTCCTTCCCGTCTCTCCTCGGTATACACGCTTGTCACCGAAGTCGGCGCCGCACAAAAGCCATGCCATAAAATCATCGGAGATACATTCAGAAGATGGCTTAAAATCACACATTCCACGCCAAAATGGCAGAACAGTACAATCGTATCATTGTTCGGTTCCAATGCGCGGTAGTGCAGATTTTTCCTCTGGTACCCATGCTTCTCTAACAGCCGGTCCATTTCCGTGCAGACCCACTCGTATTCTGCCCGGATGCCGCCTTCTGTCATCGCCTCCGTGTCAAGCCAGCCATCTTTGTCATAAAACCGCGCGTCTTTTTCCATGTCCTGCGGCAGCCAGTCCCAGCAGATAGACTTATGGTCTGTCACATCCGGTCTGTTGATACTGCCCTGAAATTCCCGCATCCACTCACAGGTCTCTGCGGTACGGTGCATCTTTTTAAGCGTACAGCTTGCTGTATCCTGTGCCCGTCCAAGCGGAGACACATAGAACGCTTTGATATCAAACCCGGACAGCTTTTCTGCCACCAGTCCTGCCTCTTTCCAGCCTGTTTCCGTCAGTGTATCCAGCTCATAATTGGGGTCTCCATGTCTTACGATTAAGATTCTCATGTCTGCATGTCCTCTCTAATTTGCAATTGTCTGCTTTCCGTATAGCTGAAGGTATTCCCGCGCTTTCTGTAACGATATATTCAGTTTTTTTTGTAACCGTTCTAAGATATCACGTTCCGAAAGTCCAAACTCATATCCTGTTTCAACTATTTCTTCTGCTCTTCCCTCTGCTCGTCCCTTTGCTTTTCCTTCTTCTATCCCTTGATTTATACTCTGTTCTAACTCTTCCTTCATCAATTGTCTCAACGCTTCACACATGTCTGCATCTCTCCTTACTTCCTGATATGCTTCATAATTGGCACTTACACTTGCCTGCAATACCGCATCTACGTTATTCCGCTCACGCAAATTTGTGGTTTGCTCCGCCTGTTTTAAAAATATTTTTATATCTTCTGTATCGACCTTTGCCGAAAGTATTCTCAAACTGCTATGCGCCAGTCTGTTTAATCTGCTAAGTACGATAATTTGCATCGGAAACGGCAGTTTCCCAGTCACATAATAAATTCCCGCATACCGTTCCTCTATCAGATATCCTCTGTTTTCAAGTTCCCAAAACAGCTTTTTCGGATACGCCTCCCGGAATAAAGAAACCGTCAGCTCCTCGGCGGGAATCTCATTCACTTTTTTCCCATACCCCTTATAAAGACAGGCGTAACCGAGTGTCTTATAAAAAGTATCGATTGACATATCGTCTCCCGGTCCTTTATATTCCAGTACATTGTACTTTCTCATGATATGACCAATTTCATTCTTCAATATCGGTGCTTCTTCCCGGTTCTTTATCACGAGAAGGTCAATGCGAACCGGTTCCTTACTCAGATTATATTCCGATATCAGCTCCAGTTGCTCAATATCCTCTTTCAGCTCCAATTCTGCCGCGGCATAAAATGCCGGATGCCACTGAATTTTATCTGGTGTCTCAGCCAACGCATTTCCCCCTTTATCATTTCCGGAAGAATTTCATTGATTGTTTTGAATTCTCCCGCTTCAGGGGATTGTAGCACAAGTAATAGCAATTGTCACTTATTTCTCATTTTCCTTGTGCATTTTGCACAAATTATATTCTTACCCTTCCATGCCACAGCACTTCAGGTACGCCGACACAACCGCTGCCACGCCATCGATGCCAAGTCTGCACTCATCAAGACACAGGTCATAGTTGTCCGCTAAACCCCAGGTTTCCCCAGAATAATAATTATGATACTGCTTTCTGCGGCGGTCCGTATCGTCAACAATCATTTTCGCTTTCAGTTCTGTGACCTTGTGCTTTTTTGCAATTTTTGCAATTCTCTTTTTCTTATCGCCACACAGAAAAATCCGCACAGCGTCCGGGTTGTCTTTGTACGCATAATCAGAGGCACGTCCCACCACGATGCAGGACTGTTCTCCAACCAATGCCGCCAACGCCTTATGCGGTGTTTCCCGCACTTTATCCTGAACATCTCCCGCGATGGAGCTCATCATATCGTCAATCGGACGCTCTCCAAAATAAAACGGATATTTCTCATACATATTTTTCTCTTTTGCCAGCTCAACCAGTTCTTTCTTGCTGTAGCAGGGAATTCCATACTGCTCCGATAATTTTCTTCCGACTTCGTCCCCTTCACATCCACTCTCTCTCGCAATTGTTATAACCATATGTTTAGCCCTCCTTAAAAACAGGTAAAACGGATGCTCTTTCTACTCCGTAGTGTACCACAATTTTGCCATTTGAGATAGACCAAAAACGCTCTGCCCGTTTACTGGTATTTCCACTGCTCTGTTTCAAGCTGTACGTCTACCATATGCTTATAAATTCCGTTCTGTTCTTTCAACTTCTCCGGCGTACCGGTTTCTGCCACAACACCATCCTTTAATACCACGATTTTGTCCACGCCGTCAACCGTTCTCATTCTGTGTGCAATGATGAGAACCGTCTTATTCCGAATCAGTTTGGAAATGGATTCCTGAATGACTGATTCGTTGTCCACGTCAAGAGACGCCGTCGCCTCATCCATCAGAATAATCGGTGCATCCTTTAAAAACGCTCTTGCAATGGAAATCCGCTGTCTTTCTCCACCGGAAAGCTCGGAGCCGTTTTCACCGATTAGCGTATTCCACTTCTCCGGAAGTTTCTCGATAAATTCCATGCAGTTTGCAAGCCTTGCCGCTTCCATGACCTCTGCATCCGTCGCATCCTTTTTTCCGATACGGATGTTTTCCATTACCGTGTTGTTAAAAAGTGTCACATCCTGAAATACGATAGAATATAACGACAATAATCGTTCCGGATCAATCTCCGATACATTCATGCCGCCAACTGTAATTTTTCCTTTGCTGCAATCCCAGAATCTTGCCGCTAACCTTGTCACCGTCGTCTTTCCACCGCCGGACGGACCGATTAACGCGGTAACCTCGCCCTGCTTTGCCGTAAAGTTCACATCCGATAAAATCTGTTTTCCATTTTCATAGGAAAAAGCGACATGGTCAAATACGATATCATATCCGTTGTTGCTAAGCTCCTCTGTTCCGGTCTGCTCCTCATGGGATAAAATTTCATCCATTCTCCCGCAGGTCGTATCAAGGCTTATGATTGCAGACAGGTTCTGCAAGGCAATCTGAAGCGGCTCATACATTCTCGTCACCACAAGCAAAAACAGGAAAAAGGTAAGGACGCTCAGTTCCCCGCGGATAAGCAGCATACTTCCGACAAGTGCCACCGTTCCGATTCCGAGTTTTAAAATCATCTGGGCGGAGCACACAAATGCCGCATTTTTAAATTCCAGAACAATCGCATTTTTTTCTACATTTTTGATTTTTTCATTCAGACCCTTGCGGTAAGTTTCTGTCATGTTATTGGAACGCAGGTCTCTGAGAGTCTCTAAGCCCTCCTGGATGCCATCCTGACAGGCAAGTTTGTACTCCATCGTCTTTTTCTGCGTGTCTTTTAACGCCTTTCTCGAGGTAAGTACAATCACAAACGCAATCGGCATTACCCAGATTGCCGCTAGTGCCATTCTCCAGTGAAAAAACAGAAGGATTATTACTATAATTGTGGTTGATATCATCGAACCGATTAACTCCGGAATCCAGTGTGAGCTTGCCGTCTCAATCAGTGCACAGTCCGACATAATTGCATTTGTAAGGTCAGAGAGGTCTTTTTTCCCGAAAAAGGAAAGCGGCAGACGTCTTAATTTCTCCGCCAGCGCCCGGCGTCTTACCCCGCTTTCCACATAAGTGGACAAAAAGGTGGAATTGTACTGGAATAATGTAGTGACAATCATCAATACAAAGATCACCACAATTCCCGCCACAAAAAATCCAAGCTTTTCTTTTGGAACATTTCCTTCCAGAAGGTACGATGACAATTCATATAAAAGTCCAACCGGCAGCATCAGCACAAGATTTGCAAGGGTGACTGCCACGAATGCCCGCACCATCTCTTTTGCACCTTTTTCCGACAACGCATATCTGTGTTTTAATTTCTCTATCATACCGCCGCACCTGCCTTTCCTACCTGCCAGTTCACAGACTGATTGTATTCCTTCCACATATGGGTATAAATGCCTTCTTCGGCAAGCAGCGTCTCATGCGTACCGGACTCTGCAATTTTGCCGTCCTTTAACACATAAATATGGTCGGCATTTGTAATTGTAGACAGTCTGTGTGCAATCATAATCACCGTCTTATCCTTTGACAGATTCTCAAATGCGAGCTGTACCTGTCTCTCGTTGTCCGGGTCCGCAAATGCGGTTGCTTCATCGAGAATCAGAATCGGTGCATTTTTCAAAAATGCCCTCGCAATGGAAAGTCTCTGCATTTCACCACCGGATACATAAGTTCCCTTTGCTCCAATGACAGTGTTGACTCCCTGCGGGAGTTTTTCAATAATGTCGCTGCACTGTGCGTTCTTTAACGCCTCAAGCACTTCCTCATCGGTGGCGTCCGGTCTTCCCATCCGGACATTTTCCAGGATACTTGTTTTTAACAGCTTACTGTCCTGAAAAACATACGACACCTCATCCATCAATACACTTGTTTTCATATTTCTGACATCAACGCCGCCGATTGTGATGCTGCCGCTCTTTACATCCCAGAATCTTGCGATAAGAGAGGCAAGCGTTGTCTTTCCTCCACCGGACGGTCCCACAAATGCGATGTGCTCTCCTGCCCGGATGTCAAGGGAAACACCGTCCACCGCATTTCCTTTTGACTCCTCATAGGAAAATGTCACGTTTTCAAGCTTCACAGAGGCATCCTTTGGCAGCTCGCCATTCGCTGCATCCGTAAGTTCCTTTGTATCGAGAATCTCATTCATTCGGTTTAACGCATCTTCCACAATCATCTGTGATTCGCCGGCATAGGCAACCTTCATGAGAGTTGTCGTCAGTACCGATGTAATCAATATGTAAAAAATCAGGTTTAGCACAAACGTATCGGTAATGGCATTTCCGCCAAGCAGATACGCTGCGATAATTAATGCTGCAAAAATACCATTTGCCAGCGCCGTAAATGCTGTCATCGGCGGACACATCTCCCTGGTGTAATCAAGTGTCCATTTCTCGTACTCATCAATTGCGTTTTTGAATCTTTTAAAGGAAAAAATGGTCTGACCAAAGGTTTTTAACACCGGAACGCCACGGACATATTCCACCGCCTCCGCGGACATCGTCTCGAGGGAATTCTGGTACTGTTTCATATCCTCCGCCATCTTCGGTCCCATCATAAGAGACCCCATAATGAGAAACGCCAGTGCTGCCGGAATCAGGCTGATAAGACCAAGGCGCCAGTCAAATACAAGCATCATGACAAGCAGTCCGGCCGGCGTTGCATAGGAAACCACTTTATCTGGAAGATTATGTGCCAAAAATGTCTCCGTTGCTGCGGAAGAATCGGTGACAATCTTACGGATTTTTCCCGTTCCCTCTGTTTCCACGTAACCGAGCGGCAGCTTCATGATGTGTTCCATCATCCGCATCCGCATATTTGCCTGCACACGGAATGCCGCCTTATGGGAGCACATGAGTGCTGCAATGTAAATTGCCATGGAAAGCAGGGCAAATCCTACCGCCTGCCACCCGTAAGCCGTGATATGTGCCGCCTTTGAAAAATCCGGTCTTACCTCCAGAATTTCTTTTATAATGCGCCAGACATCATAAAAGGGAATCAGTGCCACCCACGCACTGACTGCTGCCAAAACGCAGGAAATATAGGAAAAATATTTGTGATTCCCGGCAATTTCCATCAATTTTGACAATGTGCTTTGCTTCTTTGTCTTCATGACAAATCCTCCTTCTAGTAGTTAGCTTTCACTAACTCGTATTTATTTTTTAAGCAGTATTCATCCGCTTTGTGACAAATACTGCCTTTTTACTTTCTTAAGCCTTCTACGCCATGTCAAAGATTGCCTTCCATCCTGCAAAGTTGAAAATGCGGACATCCTCCATGTATTTTTTTGCCTCCTCATACGTCTTACCGTGCGTGATAAGCTCATACACGTACTGCCACCCTGTCCGGCAATGTACATGGATAAAAAAATCGTCGACTTTATGGTTTGCATTTGAAAACTGTCTGGCAAAGGATTTATAATAAGTTTCCTCGATTGCTCCAAGTCTGTCAAAATACGTTTCATATTCCGTCCCGGCTGATTTACAGAATATGAGTTCAAACTCGCTCTTATGCTGATAGATGTATTCCAGCACAACGTCGGTTCCCTCATCGCCCACCTCTACTGCGTGCTCCATGCTGTCGGCATCCGTCGCTTTTTTAATGCTCTCCAGATAGATGTTCATCAATCCATCCGCAGCATCTTTCACAATCGCCTCAAAAAGCCCTGCCTTATCCCCAAATCTCGTGTAGACGGAATTGGTGCTTACCCCGCTGACTGCCGAGATTCTGCGCAGACTTGCATCGTGGAATCCGTATTCTAAAAACTCTTTTTTTGCATTGTCCAGTAAGGACTCTGTCACTCCAGCTGTTTCGCGCCTCATACTGTCTCCTTTTCGTAACAATGTTATTATAACACTGTTATTTATTTTGTCAAGAAAGCTGAACGAAGAAAAAGCGTTATGAGAATTTTTCTCATAGCGCTTTTTTCATCTTTCTCAATCATATGCTAATTATTTATTTATTATACGGTGTACTTTTTCATACTCTCCTTTTAAGAAATACGCCACGTTGTCGCAGGAAATATCCTGCAGCGCCCGCAGCGATTCCACTGAATAAAACGCACTGTGGGGTGTCAAAATCACATTTTCGCGTCCGACCAGCGGATTTGATTCAAGCTCCGGCTCCTCAGACGCGAGAACATCTAATCCCGCGCCTTTAATCCATCCCATATCCAATGCCCGAACCAGTGCTTCTTCCTCTACTGCTGCCCCTCTTCCCACGTTTAGGAAAAAAGGCTGCCGTCTCATGGAACGAAAAGCCATTTCGTCAAAAAACGGTACTGCATGTGCATCTACTGCCATATGATTTGTAATCACATCACTCTCTGCAAGCAGGGTTTCTTTGGATACAAAGGTTACCGGATAGTTTTGCGTATTTACGGTTTTGCCGGTCGGAGAATATACAAGAATCTCCATGCCAAGGGCATTTGCGATTTTTCCAACACGCTTTCCGATTTTCCCAAATCCAGCGATTCCCAGTTTCTGCCCGCAAAGCCTGTGCAGTCCGCTTAAGCTTGCATACTCCCACCGGTGTTCCCTGTCAATCTCATATTCGTAATGCTTGAGCCCCCTTGCAAGTGCTAAGAGCAATGCAATCGTATGCTCTGCCACCTCCTGCGTGCAGTATTCCTCAATCGGAATCACTGCAATTCCACGCCTGGTGGCTTCTGCAACATCCACGTTATCATAACCGGACGCGTTAAGCGCAATGCACTTCAAATTGGGCATCTCATCCATCACAGCTCCATCAAGCGGCAGGAATGCGGTAAGGAGAGCTGCCGCATCCCGTACCTGCTGTAACCACTGACTGCGATTTTCATATGGCACAACTGTAATCTCTGCATCCTCAAGTACTGCTGTTATGCGGTTCTTTTCATACTGCAAATCACGGCTTAATACCTTCGGATAATCCGTAATTACTATTTTCATATTACTGTGCATTGTCAACAACAATCTGGCTGTATTTTGTAACCCATGCATCGAAGTTTCCGGCATCCTGATTTTCTTTGATTACCTTATTTAAAATCTCAAGAAGATCTTCATTGCCCTTATTGATAACAATTGCCGCTTCCTTCTGTCTGTCGAATTTTGCATCCGCAAACTGAAGAGTATCATCTGCAAGAATATACTGTTCCCCTACGATACTCTCTACAACTACGCCATCTACCTTGCCATTCTTAAGTTCCAGAATACATTCCGGAACATGATCAAGAGATACTAACGTATTATCCGGAAGTAATTCCTGAACCAGACTCTCCTGTGTTGTAGATTTCTCTGCCGCAAGAGTAGCACCCTTTAAGTCATCAAATGTTTTATATTTATCTGCATCTGATTTATTGATAATTACAACCTGATCTGCAAACAGATAGCTGTCTGAGAAATCCATTGTCTCTCTTCTTTCATCTGTCGGTGATACACCGGCGATTGCCATATCTACCGTTCCTGCCGGGATAGATGCAAGAAGTGCTGAAAATGTCATATCCTGAACCTCAAGTTCTACACCAAGTTCATCTGCGATTGCCTGTGCAAGCTCCATATCCACACCGATTACTGCCTGGTCTGCGGAGGTAATATCTACAAATTCATATGGCGGATATCCGGATGCTGTCCCGACTACCAGTTTTCCGGATTCTTTAATCTTAGAAAGAAGTGGTCCTGCCTCTTCTGTAGACACTACTGCTTCCTCACTGCCTGTGGCTTCACTCTCTACAGTTTTACTCTCTGTTGCTTCGGAAGTCTCTGCCTTTGGTGCTGCGTCGGTTGAACCAGAAGTGCCCTCTGTGCCACAACCGGCAAACATCATGGTTCCCATTGCGATTGTCATTACCATTGCCATAATTCGTTTCTTCATAATATTTTCCTCTCTTTTCCTATATTACTCAAGCAGTTTCCTGCTAAAGTGCTGTGTACTAGGCACGCTGTGTGCTGCGTGCCATCCGTTTTTCGGTTTTCTTTAATGCAAAAGAAAATACCGAGGTAATTAAAAAGTATATCAGTGCTACGATAATAAGCGGTGCCATCGGCTGGAAACTGATTCCACGCACCGTATCTGCCGCATACATTAGCTCTCCGATACCAATGACAGAAACCTGTGATGATGTCTTGATAATCGTAATAAATTCATTTCCCATAGATGGAAGAATGTTTTTCATAGCCTGTGGAAGCACGATACAAATCAGGGTTCTCACATTTCCCATTCCAAGTGCTAAAGCTGCCTCTGTCTGTCCTCTGTCTACAGAAAGGATTCCTCCTCTTACAATCTCACAGATATATGCGGTTGTATTAATTGTCAGTGCGATGATACCTGCCGCTAATCTTGAAATATCCGTGCCGCCAACCATAATACTCGGAATGTTGATACCCATCATCGGCAATCCGTAGAAAACAAGTGAAATCTGAACTAAAACCGGCGTTCCTCGTATAAATTCCACATACGCATTTGCAAACCAGCGAAGTGGTTTTATTTTGCTCATTTTCATGAAAGCCATCAGGATTCCGAAAAACGTTCCCAAAATAATAGTGAGGACAGATACAATCAGCGTAATTTTTACCCCGCCTATAAATAGCATTCGATATTTTACTAATATTTTCCAAAATGCTGCCATAACTGCTCCTCCTTATAACATCTTGCTTAAAAATGATTTCACTCTTGGATTCTGTGTGTTTACAAAAACATCCTCAGGAGTTCCTTCCTCCATAATGTATCCCTCATCCATGAAAACCACCCGGTCTGCAACCTCTCTTGCAAATCCCATTTCATGGGTGACAATCAACATCGTCATCCCTGTCTTGGCAAGGCTCTTCATAACGGAGAGAACTTCCCCCACCATCTCCGGGTCAAGTGCGGAAGTAGGCTCATCAAAAAGTAATACCTCCGGCTGCATTGCAAGCGCTCTTGCAATTGCAACCCTCTGTTTTTGTCCACCGGAAAGCATCTCCGGATAGACATCCTTTTTTTCTTCAAGTCCGACTGCCTCGAGCAGATTCATGGCCTCCATCTGGATGGCATCCTTCGCTCTCTTCTTCACCTTAACAGGTGCATACACGATATTTTCCAGAACCGTCATGTGTGAAAACAGGTTAAAGTGCTGAAACACCATCCCAACCTCTTCTCTTAACGAAGTATATTTTTTCATCTTGGAAATCGGCTGTCCCTTATAGTAGATTTCTCCACCACTAATTGTTTCAAGTGCATTCAGGCAGCGAAGCATGGTACTCTTTCCGGAGCCGGATGGCCCAATGATTGCAATTACCTCTCCCTTTTTGACCTCGAGGTTTATATCTTTCAGAACCGCAAGGGCGCTGTAACTTTTCGATAAATTTTGTACAGAAATAATTACATCTTTTTCTTCTTGCATAGTTCTCTCTCCTTACTTAAACACAAAAAGACGCTTCCTCTCCTGAAGAAACGCCTTTGTTTTTGTATACCGTATTCATTTGTTTTATGTGGCATATACTAGCATAGCTGGCATATTATGTCAATACATAACTTTAATTTTCTTAAAATTGTATACATTTTTGAGGTTTTTTGCGTGGTTCAACACGCATAAACAGCCTTACATAATTCTCAAGCAAGTCCACGGTCTTCTCTACGCCAAGCACACTTGAGTCAATCAGCAAATCTTTGTATTTCGGATCTCCCGGCAGAAATCCCGCATATTCCATATGATAACGCTCTCTCGCCTTATCTACTTCAACCATCATGCGTTTAGCCTCAACCGGGCTCATGCCAAAATCCCTCTTGCATACCTCAAAGCGCTCTTCCTCCGGCGCATAGATATAAATATGCAGCGTATTTTCATATTCGTATAAAATAGAATCCGCACACCTTCCTACAATAACGCAGGATTCTTTTTCTGCCAGCTCCTTAATAATGCGCTTCTGGTTTTCAAAAATACGGTCGCGTACCGAATACGTTCCAAGACCTAACGGATATTTCATCTGGAAGAAACCACCCTTTACAGACTCCTCGAGCTCTACAATTTCAGAAACCGTCATATTCATCTGTTTGGCAGTCCTGTCCACAAGTTCTCTGTCATAGTATGCAATGCCAAGGCGCTCCGCCAGTTTTTTGGCAATCGGCCGCCCAAGGCTGCCAAACTGTCTGGATATGGTGATGACATATTTCTTTTCACTCATATGACCACCTCCCTAAATAGAATCTCTAAGCAGCGGCAGCGTGGAACAATGAATTCCGCCACCTAATTTGTTAATCTCTGTAATGTCTACCGGAACAACTTCAATTCCGGCTTTTTCCAGATTCTTTCTGGTCTTTACTCCCTTGGCAGAAAACAGCACTTTTCCTGGTTCAAGTGCTATGCAGTTATTGGTGAGCATCGGATCGTCCCGGTCTGTCTCAATGAGTTCATACCCTTTTTCCTGCAGCATATGTAAGAACCAGTGCGGCAAAATGAAAGTGCTGACTAAAACTTTCTTTTTATCTACCGGAACAAAGGCTTCATCCAGATGGATATAGTAAGCCGGCATATCGATTACAATAAGGTCGATTCCCTGATAAGACAGCAGCGTGCGAAGCTGCGCGATTCCTTCATCGTTGATGCGGACAGAACGTCCAATAACCGCTGTATGCGGGTCTAACATAGAAAAGGAGCCGCCCTCTATCGTGCCTTTCCCCTGAATTGCCCCGATAATCGGAATATTCTGCTCCGCCAGGAATTTCTGTGTATAGTAGGTATCTCCCTGATGAAAATACATGGCAAACCGCGTTAAAATCGCCCCTTTGGGCGTCATTAACGCCACGTCTCTCGTAAAAGTCAGATTCGTCCAGTAATTTGTCGGGTCCACGAGATAGTGAATCTCAATTCCTTCCTTCTCAAGAAGTTCTGCCATTGCATGATGCTGTTCCTGCAAAAGTTCCAAATCCGGAAGTTTCTCATCTTTCCAGTAATTCCGGATACGTCCATTCTCACCTTTTAAAATGCGTGCACCTGCCTCCTGCTCATAGGCCCCTTGAGCCAGTTGTTTTATCTCTTCCCCGGGACAGTGCAGCAGAATTTTACGGATTTTTCCCACGGAGTTATCGACCCCGAACTGCTTTCCCCAGACTTCCTCATACACCTCTGATTCAAACATATTATCAATTCTGCTCTGATCCATATACATCTGTAATGTTGCCATAGCGCGTCTCCTTTTTCCTTCACTCTTATTGAACAGTTACAAAACTCTTTTTTACTGCAAATGAAAAACTGCAAACAATAGCGGCATCGTAACAACTGACAAAATAGTAGTCAGTCCGATTCCCTTTGATGCTGTTATGTAATCGCCGTCATACTGTCTTGCCATCATCGCCGCCATAGACCCGGATGGTGTCGCCAACGTCACAAAACAGACTCCCAATAACACCGGGTTATGCACCACTTGTCTTAGCACTAACATTCCAAGTACCGGAAGCACCAACAGACGTAAAAGTACAAATCCAAGCAGCTTTGTATCCCGCCAGATACCTTTCCATTCCACATCCAAAAAGGATGCCCCTATCACCATCATGCTAAGCGGTGCTGTCAGATTGCTTAACATGGTAATCGTCTGCCCTGCCGCCTCTGGCACTTCCATTCCGGTAAATGCAATCGTCAGCGAAAAAAAACCCGCAAAGACACCGATATTTAAGAATTTTTTCACGACATTCCCAAATGAACCAATGGTTCCGGCGATACGAAAAATTCCATATGTATAAATTAACAGGTTAAACAGAAGCATAAATGTTGCTCCGTAAAGCAATGCTGTGGAGCCATACATGGATGACAGGATTGGGAAACCCATAAAACCCATGTTGGTGAAAGCAAGCATGACCTTATACATACCGGCCTCCTTTTTTTCTACCTGAAACAGCGCAACCAGAAGTTCCGATGCCGCAATCAAAACAACATAAAAAAGCACTGCAAGCACAATTGTCTGCACCAGTTCCTTTCGCTCAATGTGATTTCCAATGCTTCCGGATAAAATCAACGCCGGATTTGCCACATTCACAATCAGCCAGGAAAGAAATCTGCAATTGTTCTGGTCTAAAATCTGTTTCTTTGCCATTCCATAGCCAATGACCATAAAGAACAGCAATATCAGCATTTGCCTTAATAAAATCATACAAGCTCCTTCATAACCTCATCAATGACTGCCATTGCAAAATCAATCTCTTCCTGCGTAACGATAAGCGGCGCAATGAACCGGACTACATTGTGGTCACTTCCACAGGTAAGAAGGAGTAAATCCTTCTCCAGTGCTTTTGCCTTGATGGCACCGGTAAGTGCGGCATCCGGTGCCCCATCCGCAGTCACAAGTTCCATTGCATTCATAAGTCCAACGCCTCTTACGTCTCCAATTCTGTCCGGATATTTTTTCTGGAGTTCTGCCAGCTTTTCACGCATATATGCTCCCTGCTTCTTGGCATTGTCTAAAAGATGATCTCTTTCTATTATCTCAAGCGTCTTAAGTCCGGCTGCACACGCCAATGGATTTCCTCCAAACGTACCGCCATGTGCACCTGCCGGCCATTTGTCCATGATTTCTGCCTTGGCGATAATCGCAGACAGAGGAATTCCGCCGCCTAATGCCTTGGCACTTGTCAGGATATCCGGCTTAACGCCAAATGTCTGAAAAGCGTACAGTTCTCCGGTTCTTCCGATACCGGTCTGCACTTCATCAAATATCAGCATAATCCCATGTTTGTCACAAATTTCACGAAGTCCTTTTAAAAATTCCGGCTTCGGAGGAATGTATCCGCCCTCGCCCTGAACCGGTTCCACAATGATTGCAGCCACACACTCCGGGGCAATCTGTTTTGCAAAAATGGCATCAAACTGTTTTAGGCACTCCATGTTGCAGCAGCCCTCTTCTTTGCCAAACGGACATCTATGACAATTTGCATATTCTGCCCAATAGACAGAAGGCATTAACGGCTCATAATATTTGCGGTATGCACTGCTTGAACCAGTCACAGACAAAGAACCAATGGTTCTTCCGTGGAATGAATTGCGGAAAGCAATGATGCCCGGCCGTCTTGTCACATATTTTGCAAGCTTCATCGCACCATCATTTGCCTCTGCACCGGAATTGCTGAAATATACCTTTGTATCTCCTCCGGTCAATGCAACGAGCTTCTCTGCAAACGCGACATAGGATTCGTTGTACACGACATTGTGCCCCACGTGAATCATGGTCTCAAGCTGCTTCTTAATTGCTTCTACCACCTCCGGGTGTTTAGCACCAAGATTGTTTACCGCTACACCGCTGGCAAAATCCAACACCTTATGCCCGTCCTCCGTATACACGTAACATCCCTCAGAGTCTACGATTCCCAAGGTTGTTGCACGATTTGCAACTGCCGGCATCACCTTACAACATCTTTCATACATACTGCTCATCTTTTTTTCCTCCTGACGCTTCTATTCTGCCTTTCCCCTGTACACCAGGGTCAGCATTTTATCCATTTCTTCCTCTGTCATTACCACCGGATTCACTCTGGTGGCACCAAGCATGGCGTGTTCTAACAGCAAATCATGCTTCTCTTTAAACATTTCTTCTGTTATTCCTGCCTCTTTAAACGTTGCCGGAATCCCAAGTGTTTCCCGCATCCTGTCGATTTCTTCCACAATATCCGTACAGTGACAGCGGTAAGACAGTTCTTCTAATTTCTCCGCAACTACCGGATTCTGTCTGTTGTATGCAAGAACATACGGCAGAATGATGGCATTGGTAAGTCCATGTGCCATGTTGTAAATTGCGCCAAAGGAGTGTGCGATTCCGTGAACCATTCCAAGGCCTACGTTTGCAAAGCCGATACCCGCCATCGCCTGGAAGTTATGAATTTTCTCCCGCGCTTCTTTGTCCTGCTCTAAAACAGATTTCGGAAGCCATTTTAAGATTCCAACAATGGCAGCGCTGCACAGTCCCTCGTCAAAATCGTCCAGATTGTGATTAGTATAAGCTTCGATTGCGTGGGTAAGTGCATCCATTCCTGTCTCTGCTGCCACATTCTTTGGCATTGTCATCACAATATCCGCATCTAAAATCGCAATATCCGGGCGGAGGCAATCCGTCATGATTGGAACCTTCAGTTCCTTTTGGGTATCCGTGATAACCGTTCCTCTTGTCACCTCGGAACCGGTTCCGGATGTAGAGGGAACACAGACGAGAGCGGTTTTCCGTTCCACCGGAATCTCCCCTTTTGCATTGTATTCCAGCACATTTTCAAAGGTCAGGTATGGGAACTCATAAAACAGCAAAATTGCTTTCGCACAGTCAATTGCAGAGCCTCCCCCAATCGCTAAAATACAATCCGGTTTCAACTGCCTGCATTCCCTTAACCCTCTTTGCACTTCCTCTATGGAAGGGTTTTTCGGAACTCCACTGAAAACAACCACTTCCGTGCCTTGTTTCTTAACATACTCACACGCCCGGTCAATCACATGAGAAACAATCATTGATTTTCCGCCCGTCACAATCATAATGCGTTCGTAATTCAGTTCCGCAAGGGCTGACAAAGAACCGGCTCCTGTGACAATTCGTTTTCCGCTAAGTACCAGTTTTTGCATTTTATGCGCCTCCTTATCTCAAATAGAAATCAATCGTTTTCTCTATCAGCTTTGGCAATACGCCAAAGGTATATGGCAGATTTACCCGCTCCGTCCACTTGTGTGCATCTTTTCCAAATCCACCAAAGTTTACCGCCGGAATTGAAAGCTTCCGGATATTTTCAAGCGGAAGCGGGAACATCAAGTCAAATCCCGGAAAATTCTGGGTCAGTGACCGTAAGGACTCCTCTGTCTCATCCATGCTTAAATAGCTGCTGTCAGAAAGGCTTGGATAAAATCTCATAAAACGATATTCCTCTCCATATTCCGCGCTGATTTCAGAAGTAATCTGCATCAGTTCCTCCCGAAGCTTCTCCCCGGCACCCTGTATGGTATTGTGCGGGCAATACGGCGGCGCATAGTACAGCACGATGCACGGTGACGTGATTCCAACAACCTGAAGCAGATACCGGATTACCGCCATCGGAGCCTCCCTTTTGTCACAGCCCCTCCCAAGCTCATCCGAAATCAGCTGTTCTATTTTTTCATCGGAAATTATTTCTTTCTTCCGGGCTTCGTGCAGCAGTTCTTCATAGGTCAGCACTCTGCTCATATATTCAGGACAGCTGGTATGGTCATGATTTGCGCTTGCAAACCATTGTGTCTCCATCTTTGTTTTCTCAAGTACTTCCGCAAACACTTCCTTTGCAGCTTTAACCAGTTTTTTTGTAATCACATCGACTGTCTGATTATGTACAAAATAATTAAAGTAAACAAATGCTTCCTTCGCCGTCTGCACATTGTACCAGAGCTTTAAATCCTTCATTTTAAGTACGCTTGGCGGATAACTGTGTTCTCCGTCATATTCGTCTGTGAATTCATGGCTTAAATGAATTTTATGAACCAGCTCCGCTGCCAGAAAAGATGCATCCACCCCTTCATAGCACTGTCCGACATGTGTCTCCTTTCCCTGAATAAAAAAACACGGCAAGAGTTTTCCTACCATCCCGGTATACACAGTTTTTACCGAATCCCCAGGAAAAAGCGGACAGATATAATCATTGTTGATTCCCATAATATAAGTAAGGTTATATTTTTCCTTAAGTTCTAACAGCGCATCCGTGGCTTCAATGATTCCGGTATGCAGATTCTCCTCGACCGGATTAAACGAAACAACGATGTTGCCGGACAATTCTTCCGGATGCTCACAGGCATCTCTCATAATTCCAAGAAAAACGGCATCACCGTCCTTCATATCACAGGCACCACGCCCAAACATGTAATCCCCTGACAGAAGGTCCTCCCTTACCTCCTCCGGAAGTTCCACCTCTAAAAGTCTCTTTTTGAGCTCATCTGGGCTGCAGGCATAAGGTTCCAATGCCCCATAGCCTTCCAGCCCAACCGTATCGGTATGACCGTGAAAGAGAAGCGTTTTTCCGTTTGGCTCCTTTTCTCCTAACAGAATTGCAAGAACATTTCTTCTATGGAACCTGTCATTCTTTAGTTCCTGCACGATGACCTGGTCCGGATGTTTCTTAAAATAGGGAATCTCACGAAGGAATTTTTCAATATATTCTCCAATGTGTCGTTCCCCCTCTGTTGTATTAATGCTGGGAATCCCTACCATCTCTTTGGTGATTTGTATCATATCTTCTCTCATGCCATTCCCCTTTCCTATAAAACAAAAAAGGAGCCAGAACGAATCCAGCTCCTTTGCCATGTGTACTGTATACATTTTTAGCACTGTTTTTATCATGTGTCAATATAAAAATGCCTTTTTATCAAATTTTATTGCTTTTTTCCCAAAAGTCGGTTATTATAAATGTATACAAAGAACAATAAAGGAGAAAAAATATGGCATTGACTCCTATTAAATCGAATTCTACCCTCAAAGAACAGGCTTATGAACAGATCCGGCAGGAAATCAACACGAATTCCTTAAAGCCGGGAACTTTCTTAACGGAAGAACAGCTGAGCAATATGCTTTCCATCAGCCGCACCCCAATCCGTTCCGCATTACAGCAGCTTGTATACGAAAAATTGCTGGCTCAGGATGCAACGGGACATATTTATGTTCCGAAGATTACCGCAAAAAGTGTTACTGATGCCTCAAGGGTCCGCATCGCACTTGAATGTATGGCTTTAGATTGCACGGAGTTTCCGATTCCACCAGAGAAGCTTGCCCATATTGACGAACTTTATCACAATCAGGTAGATTTAGTAAAAAATAATCCAACTGACAATCTTGGTTTTGCCGAGCTGGATAAACATTTTCACTGTGCAATTGCCGAGTGCTGCGACAACAGCACACTTATCGAATTTATTCAAAGCATCAACAATGTAATGGTTCGTATCAACGTGCTGTCCGGAACTTTACATAACAACCGCTTAGATGCCCTTGAAGAGCATGCCCAGATTATCCACTATCTGAAATCCTCGCAAAAGGAATTTGCAAAGCTCTCCCTGAGCGAACACTTAAAACAGGTTGAAAAACGAATGTTACAACGCGAAGAGGTCGCGGCGGAGTAAGCTATCCTCTTCCGGTATAGCATTAACGAAAGTAATTTCGACCTCTTCCTCCGATTAACTGAAGAAAGGTTACTTCACCTGGATGGTGAGGTAACCTTTATATCATTCCAACCAACGTTCAATCATGATGTTGTCTGCCCAGCGGCTTTTGCCATATTCTGCTGATGATGGCAGTCCTACAGCTTCATAGAACTTATCATTTGCATCCAGATGCCACCTGCTGTATGCAAGAAGCTTCATTGTACGCTGTTCCTCCTGCTCTCTTTGTTTGAGTCTTTTATCTGACTCAAGTCTTTCTGTATTTTCCTGTCGAATTATTTCTGCTTCGTCCTCTGTAAGTTTTCCCAGCTTTCTGTTTTCTGCATAAATCATTTTCTGCTCCGCACTGATATCCGCTATTTTTTCTTTTATCTGTGCGTGATGGTCAAGCATTTCATCTGCTGATTCAATTTTATGATTTGCCAGATACAGATACTGCTCCTGCAGCTCATTCATGCGTTCTGCTGCTTGTGAAATTCCTGTAACATGGTAGGCGAGATACGGTTTTCGTGTTACGAAAACCCATCTCGTTAGTGGCGGCTGCCCCTAATACCCTGCCGGTACACACCTGCGGTGTGGGATATATAACTGCATGAAAAAAGCAGACACATGGAATATTTCCACATATCTGCTTCTTTCATTGCGTGTATTCAGTTTTATATATTTGCAACTATATACTTTTATAGTAATCCTTATGGATTAAGCCACTACTCCATATCCATATTACTTAGCTGCCTGATCTGGTCTCTCCTGCTATAAATAACTGCTGTTACCTGAACTCTGTTATTTTCATCATCAACCCAATAATAAATCAGGAAGTTTTTAGCAACAATCTTGCGTACTCCCTCAGTCCTCCATGGCTCTTCATCAATCAAGGCATGGTTTTTCGGAAAACTCGACAACTTAGTAATCTCTGCTTTCATCTGCTCTAATGCCTGCCTTGTTACCCTTACCTCATATTCATTCATGCACTATATCTCCGACTTTAATTGATTAAAAGCCTCATCAACAGATACAGAATCGTTCTTTTTTGCCTGTGCAAACCCGGTCTGCATCATCGTATCAAATTCAGCTTGTGTTATAGAATCTCTTGTAACAAGTTTATCCGGAATATCAAGTGAAAATGGTACTCCATCACGCATAATAACCTGTCTGTAAGTCATATCTATGAATACAGATACAGGAATTCCAAGTCTGTCAAGAATTGCCTCTGCCTGCTCTTTTATATTCGGTTGAATTCGCGCTGTTACATTTGCAGTTTTTGTTGCCATAGTATGCACCTCCTGTTTCTTATAGTGTACCACCATGTATTGCTTTTTACAACACAAATATTTTTAACTGCTGCCGTATCTGCCTGCTGTTGTATGATAGATATTGCACCTTTGTTAGCCTGCATAGCAGGCTGTTACTCCACTACATGATCTTTAGAAATTTATCAAAACACCTCTCGACATTTTTCAAAACCCGTTCATGGTCAGCCTTCATTATAGAAATAGTTTTGTCATCTACAGTTCCGCAAGTATTAGCGGCCTTAGCAATCTGATTGATGTTGTTACTGTCGATTCTTAATAGCTTGATTAGTTCCATTCGCTTCCGGATTCTTTCCAAATTCTCCTCCGACAACTTGATATGAATCTGTTTGTTGCATGAAATCTATCGTAAACCCCTTAATCATGTATTCTTTTAATCTCTGTGTCGCCCACTGCCTGAATCTTGTTGCAATCACTGATTTAATACGGTATCCAAGAGAGATAATCATATCTAAATTGTAATAAGTAACATTATATGTTTTTCCATCATCTGCAGTTGTTCGGAATTTCCGACACCTCTCCAATCCATTACTTCTTAGTTATAAAATATGAACACATGTTCACTATTGTCCCAACTAGATTTTATCGTCATTCCAACCGCTGTTCAACCAAAGCTTTTTCCATTATACAATGCAACTACGAGAAACACGCTTTGCGAGTTTCTCGAGTTATCGCGGTGCTCGCCAAATCTGCATGCAAGCATGCGATTTTTCTCGCTACTCGCATAAATAAAAGAGACTCCACTCGCTATGAATGAAGCCTCCTGATATATGTATACATCCTGCAGCATATTATCCGCAGGATGCCGGTTGCCTACGCAGCCTTTTCGTCCAGAAGCTGTTTTACTCCGCCTAAGTAATAACAGAACCTGTCAAATTGTTTCTGCCTGCTTACTTTCTCGTCATCAATTGAATCCTTGATCATCATACACACCTCTACTTCTTCTTTTATCTCTGGTGCATATTTAATAATCATGTCTGCAAGAAAGCTGCAGCAGCGTTCAAAATCCTTGTTCATTGCCAAGTCTCCTCAAAATATTATCTTGTGAATAATTCACAGAACATATTTTATCTCAAGACTTACTAAAATGGAATAGATTTTACTGAATGGTAGTTTTCAAATATTTCTATCTATCGCAAACCAATTCTTTCAAGGCACATATCCTGCGATATAACCAGAGTCTTCTATGTCTTTTCCTGCTCAAACAATATTCCTTCTTATATATTAGTCCCCGGCGACGGCTAGATACGCATTAGAGATGTCTCCATCCAAATGCTGTTCTAGCAAGGGATTTTTCCCTTGAACCCTTTGTTTATTATATGTGGTGGCGCTTTCGCCCCCACTCAGGAAATGTTGCTAAAATACAGTTTAGATTTACCATAAATACAAATCTGGAAGTTATCTATTTCTCCTCTTCGTTAAGACCTAGTTCATTACATATTACTTGCTATCCCTGATACCTTATTCTTTCTACCAGCGTTTCCTTTTTCAGATTACTGCTTAAAACGCAGGAAAGTACAATCTGCAACAGACCGACCAAAAAAATCATAATAAAAATTGGTACGATTGGAACATGATAGATATTCATTCCAAATATTCCATTATGTTTTGCATAGGAAAAAAGTGCATAGCCGAGCGGCAGACCAATGATCAAAGCTACGCATATGGTACCAACCGTAAACATCAGTCCCTGTAACTGCAGGCATAAATTTAATTGTTTATTTGTCATACCCACAGCCTGTAATACACCATATTCCTGCTTTTTTGTCGTAATATTCATGATCATGGTATTCGCCATATTCATAAACCCGATGAGTCCTACAATAGCCATAAACAGATAACAGCCAAGCTTCATCATGCTGCTTGCAAATTCGGCAGATTGTAACTGCGCATGATAAGTATCCATTTTTATATGCGAAGTATTAGAAATCAAAGTATTCAGACTTTGTTCTACAGATGCCACATCTTTTTTATCACAGTCCACCCACAGATAGCCATAGGCTGTTCCTCTCGGATTCATGGAACGATATACACCTTCCGGAATGACAAGATAAGTGTCCGCACTTACAAAAGATCCTGCAATCTTTCCCTGATAGGTATAGGTTCCACTTCCATTCTCAAAGTCAAATGCAATGGATTCACCCGGAGCATATCCATCTTGTTCCATCCACGTTGACCAGCCAAAGAAAATATCACCATTCTTTACCGCCTGATCATAGTCCATAGAGCCAATATCCCCTTCTTGGCGCATAAAATCAAAATCCTTTTTACTCACAATATCAGCCGGAAATCTTGTTCCGTTCAGATTTACAGAGACAATCTCTCTCGTCATGACATCTGTCACTCCTGGAATGCTTTTGATTTCTTCAATCAGCGAATCATTCAATGGATTATCCGTCAGAATCGTATCCAGATTATTCTCCGGATATCTTTCATCGTACTCAGCAGAATAGTCAAGCTGCAGTTCAAATTGTCCATGATTAACGGAAAGACGTGCTTCATGCTCCGTGTCAATATTTCCCACATAATTAGAGATAATCACAAACAATACGCAAGAAAAACCCATTGTGAGGATAGTACCAATAGTTCTTTTGGGATTACCCGTTACATTTGCCATTGCCATAGAAAACACGGTGACATTTTTTCTGCCATTTCGTTTTCCTTTTTTTTGTGTTTCTGCATTTTCTAAATACCGTGTTGCTTCGATAGGTGAAATCCGTGAAACAATTTTCATTGGTTTACGCAGTGCCAAAGCAACGGTAAGAAATGATACGAAAATACATAGAAGCATAACAGGCAGGGAAAACAGTGGCACCTGCTGATTTTGGACTCCCATAGAGCCAGTTCCGGTTGATACAAGGTTTCCCTGTTCTACCAGCCAGTTAAAACCGCATTTTGCAATCAGAAAACCAAGAAGCAATCCAACCGGTATTGAAGAAATTGTCAAAAACATACCCTCTCTGAAGATCAGTTGTTTCATCTGCTTTTTTGTCGCTCCCAGAGCCTTGATTTTTCCATACTCCTGTATCTTGTTGGCAATACCGACCTGAAAAATATTATAAATGACCACAACAGAGAAAAGTACAATTGCAAGAATCAAAACCCCGCATACCGCAATCGTTTCATAACTCGGCTGCAAGACCCATTGCAAATAGAGATCATTGACTATAACGTTTTTTTCTTCGATCCCACAAGCTGCTGCAATCTGCTTTATAACCGAATCAATATTATTCATAGATACATTTGCAGAATCATTTAAAGTAAAATAAATATTATACTGTCTGTCATTCTCTGCGACGTGCTCATCATAAAACTCCTGTGACCCGAAAGCAACATAAGATGCCTCGATGGTATACTCATCCCGATCATATAGGATTCCGCTGACAACAAATTCTTCCGGCTTATATTCTGACTGCATCCCTGCGCGGTAATCCAGTGTAACCGTATCTCCGATCTTTACATCACCATACCCCATTGCACGAAAAAATGCTCTTCCTGCGGCAATTTCCTGCATTTTTTCCGGATACTTTCCTTCCTTCAACTCATATTCTTTATTATAAGGAAGCATTTTTCTTGCAGTCTCATCCATGCAGACAAACCCGCCTTTTTCATTGCCTTTTATGATACCTTCGGTGCACATAGTGCCTGTAGCATCTATTTCCGCACGGCGGTTTACTTCTTTTAACTGCGATCCGTCTGCGGAAACAAACAGACCATAATTGCTTCCATATGATCCTGCCGCCTGACTTTTCTGTAAATGAATTACCCCATTTCCCACAGTACTGATGATAACAAGCAGCATCGTGGTCAGACAGATTGCCATCATGATCAGTATACTTCTTGTCCTGTTCCTTTTGTCATTGCTATATGCAATCCTGCTTATTGTCTTCATCTGAAATCCACCACCTGTCCGTCCTCAATCACCAGAATACGGTCAGCGACCTGTGCAATTTCGTCATCATGGGTAATCATTACAATTGTCTGTCCATATTTTTTTGCTGTCATCTTAAGCAGAGCGATTACCTCATCACTGGTCTTAGAATCAAGATTTCCTGTCGGCTCATCTGCAAATATAATTTCCGGACGATTCACCAGTGCTCTTGCAATTGCTACTCTCTGCTGCTGTCCTCCGGATAACTGATTTGGCAGATTATAAATCCGGTTTTCAATCCCCAGAGTTGCAATAATATCATTTACATACGCTTCATCCACTTTTCTTCCATCCAGCCCCAGTGGCAGTACAATATTTTCCCAGACATTAACAGATGAAACCAGATTAAATGCCTGAAAAACAAATCCGATTTTTCTTCTGCGGAAAACAGCAAGGGCATCTTCCTTCATCCTGTATAAATCTTTCCCTGCTAAAGTAACACTGCCTTTTGTCGGGGTGTCTAGCCCTCCAAGCATATGAAGTAATGTACTTTTACCGGAACCTGACTTTCCAACAATTGCGACAAATTCTCCCTGCTCAATCTGAATGTCCACCTGATTGACCGCTTTGACCTGATTCTCACCTGCGCCATAAAACTTACAAAGCTGCTTGGTTTCTAATATCACACTCATGTGTTGCCTCCTTTTCATCCTACATCCAAATTGTATCAGGGCAATCTTTCATTTCACTTTCAAAAAACGAGCAGAAGTCTTACAGAATTGTAAGATTTCTGCTCACTTAAAATTTAACCAACATATGGTAATTGAATCACAAACGTGCTTCCTTTTTTCTTTTTGCCGGAGGTTACCGTAATCGTACCTGCGTGTTTTTCGATAATTTCTCTCGATAGAAAAAGTCCGATTCCTGTACCACTCTTTTCCATGACCTCCTTGGAACTTCCTCTGTAAAATCGTTGAAAAATTTTGTGATACTCATTCTGCGGAATACCAATTCCCTGATCCTCAATTTCCATTCTTACAAGATCGTTTCTTTTTTGTAACCGGATAAATATTTTTGAACCACACGGACTGTACTTGACCGCATTATCCAGAACGTTGATCACAGCTTCACCAAGCCACCTTTTATCCTGCATAATCGTGCATGTTTCCAGCTCTTTTTCATAGTCAAAAACGAATTCAATTTCTTTCTCATCCGCTTTAGGATAAGTGCGGTTCACAGCAGATATGACAGTATCCATAAGCGGAAGTTTTTTCTTATTAATCTGAATCAGTCCAGTTTCCATCTTGGATATTTCAAGAAGCGACTGCAATAATGTCTCCAGTCCATCCAGAGCACTCCGACAACGGATACGAAACTCCTCCTGTTCTGTGGCACTTAAGTCATTCTGCATCAGCACACTAAAACATGTATCCAAAGCTGCAACCGGTGTCTTTAACTGGTGAGAAATATCAGAAACCATTTCTTTCGTGTTCTCCTTTTCTGCCCGTGCTTCTTCCTTTAGCAACTGAATATGATGTCCGATTGCTTCAAGCTGGTCATTCAATTTTTCCAGTTCTGCATGATTTTCCGTTTTCAGTAAATCATCAAATTTATTTTCACGGAATCTGATCAGAATTTCTTCCAACTGGTCTAAAATTTTCTGATGACACGCATCTTCTTTTTTCTTCCAATAAAGTAAAAAAGTCAAAAGAAGCACGCATATCACAGTGCTTACAGCACCGGTCACCATAACCTGATGCCGGAATTGCGAATAAAATGCATTCCCTTTATTCCCCCAGTATCCATATTGCTCCAATAATCGCCTTCCCTGTTCGTTAGTTTCAATATCCTTATCCTTAAGCAATTCCGAAACAGCATCCAGCCCGGAAAATTCTTCCTTTGCAGCAATCTCTGTCATAAGATTCATTTTATATTTATAATCTTCATAAAACACATACGTGGTAAAGCAATTTAATATTGCAAACAATAATATGACAGGTAATACCAAGGAGAGCACTACTGTAATCTTCTTGCGATATCTCTTTGTCACTGCCTTACCTCCTGATTCCATATATACCCAAGACCTCTGATATTCTTTATATAGACCGGTGCAGCCG
>OIXH01001042.1_pt1 | contig 32450 bp, 30 predicted proteins | sample 1587741 | NCBI WGS metagenome assembly OIXH01 (sample SAMEA3888916, study PRJEB22519) | human gut metagenome | biome: human gut; feature: human-associated habitat; material: faeces | place: Denmark | collected 2011 | reverse complement strand
AGAATTTTCCAGCGGCACGGTCTGGGCGGGCGTCAGGCCCAATCCCTTGAGGCCGGTAAATGCCGGATAAAGCAAAGGGGCTTCAAAAAGCCGCACCGTATGCCCCAGTCCGCGCAGGGCCGAGGCACAATACCGGCCTATGGGCAGCGAACCGCCGTACATGGGCAGAATCACCAAAATGCGTAACGACGTGGCGGGCATCAGCAATACCTCCCGGGCGGCAGCATCCAATCCGTATCCTTATAAAGCCAGTCGCGCAGGTCCGCCAGTTCCGCGACGTCCAGAGCAGTGGACAGCGCGTTCCCATTCTGCGCATCCACTTCCCACAAATGCAGGGTGTCCGCCAGCAAAGCGCGCGTCACAGTCCGTTGTCGGGCGTATTCATCATGGCCGCCGTGCAGGCGTAATACGCCGCCCAAGGCGTCCAAATCGCTACGCCAGACCTGCAGGCCGTCCGGCGGCGCGGCTGTGATTCGCGCCTCGGGCCGCACGGCCGCCGCCAGGGAGCGCAAAAAGCCCTCTCCGTGCAGAGCGTCCAGACAGGCCACCTGATACGGGCAGGCAGCGGATTCCAGACAGGGCGCGCAGGCGCGCGAGGCCTGCCAGACCCAATGTCCCCGGCCATAGGGACCGGTTTCATGGCACCAGGCGGAGGAAAGAAAAAAAGCCAGTACCGGCACGCCCAGATGCGCCCCCAGATGCATGATGCCCGTATCCGGCGTGACCAGGGCGTCAAGGCCCTCCACAGCATGAACCAGACCGGGCCAGTCGGTTTTTCCGCTAAGATCTTCAACCTTTTCTTGAACTTTCGCGGGCAGCAAACGCAAAAGCTTGCGCGCGGCGGGCTGCTCCGCCGCCGTGCCCAGCAGGCGAATACGCGGGCCGTCCAGCAGGCTGAAAAGGGTTTGCAGCATTTTGCCCAACAGGGGCAACGGCAGTGAACGGCGGGATTCACGTCCGGCCAGCACCACGCCAAGGCCCTGGCCGCCGGGTTTTGCCGGGGGATTGACCAGTTCCGCCGCCAGGGGAGACGGTGCGAAATGCGCCCAGAAGTCCACCAGGTTCAGGGGAGAGAATGCCCGCCGCTCGCTCAGACGGAAGGCCAGCCGTGCCCAGGACGAGCGCGTGATGCCTCCCGCTGCCGTTCGTGCCGGACGGTAGCCCATGACCCGCTCCGCCTCGAACAGGCGGCAGATGGCGGCGGTGAGCCCGGCGAAATTACAATTATAGACTGCCTGGAAATCCATGGTCCGCCACTGGCGGAAGACTGCCCGGTTTTCATGTAGGACGGCGGCGTCCGGTCGGCCGTGCAGGCGCAGGCCATGGACTTCGGCGGCGGGATACAGCAGCCGGGCCAGAGGCACAAGCCCGGCGTCCACGCCAAGGTGCACCCGGCCCCGCTGCTCCAGGGTGCGGATCAGCCGTTTGCTCTGTACCAGATCGCCGAAGCGAGCCGCCTGTAAAACCAGAAATGCCGACATCAGCCATCCTTGATGATCAGAAAGAGAGCGGAATTCGCACCCCCAAAAAACAAAGATTGTGGAAAGCCTGAAATCTGCCGTAGCAGCTTGGAGTTAGCGTATTTACCTCCGCGAGGCAAGACAAAGCCCCTTTGCAAAACCATGCTTGGTGCTATACTATCGGGAATCACTTCTTTAAATCCGCAACAAAAGTTATTCAAGTATGTCGATGCCCTCGCCGCACGCCCCTTTGTACCCGATTTTTCTTTCGCTGGAAGGCCGCGCCTGTCTGGTGGCGGGCCTGGGCGGCGTGGGGCGACGCAAGCTAGAGGGTCTGCTGGCTTGCGGCCCGGCTTCGGTGCTGGTTTTGGATATCTTGCGAGCGGAAGACCTGTCTGCCGAAGCCGCAGCCCTGCTGACAGACCCCAGGGCGTGCTTTGAAAGCCGCACCTGTACTCCGGCGGATATACAAGGCCGTGCCCTGGTATTCGCGGCTACCGGCAGCGCGGTGGAAAACGCCCGTATCGCCGCCTTGTGCCGGGAGGCGAATGTGCTCTGCAACTGTGCCAGCGCGCCCGAGCTGGGCGCTTTCAGCGTGCCCGCCGTGGCCCGGCAAGACGGGCTTGCGGCGGCCTTGTCCACAGGCGGGGCCAGTCCGGCTCTGGCCCGGCGCTGGCGATGCGAACTGGAGGGCTGGCTGGCCCCGCGCGCCCGTGTGGTGCTCCTGATGGGCCGCCTGCGGCCTCTGGTCCTTGCCTTGCACGCCGAGACAGGGCAGAATACAGAGCTGTTCCGCAGGGTGGCGGCATCGCCTTTGCAGCACTGGCTGGCCGAAGGCGACCTTCAAAGCTGCCGACAGTGGCTTCTGGCGGAACTGCCCCCGGTTTTACACGTTCACATAGCGGAGTTGCTTGATGATCTCCCCTGAAGCCTCAACGCTGATAACTCTGATTTTCTATGCCTTGGCCAGCATCGTCGGTCTTGCGGGCATGATCATGCGCAGTCCCCTGTGGCGACGGCTGGGCTGCTGGCTGGCCATGGCCGGTTTCATCTGCCAGACCCTGATGCTGGCCATGGGCTTTCACAAAGCCCTGCCCGGCGGTCTGAGCTTGGGCGCGTATCTGCAGATGCTGGCCTGGTTTGTGCTGCTCTGCGGTCTGGCCGTTTGGTTCAAGCTGCGCCAGGAAGCAGCCCTGCTGTTTGCCGCGCCCTTGGGCCTGATGCTCTTCGCCATGTCCGCGCCCTACCTCAGCGCCCTTGTGCAGGTGCCCCCTTCGCTCAAAGCCCCTTTTTACGCCCTGCATATCGGCGCGCTGTTCCTGAGCCTGGGACTGCTGGCCCTCGCCTTTGCCGCCGGGGCGCTGTTTCTTTTTCTGGAGGGGCGGATCAAAAGCAAACAGAGCATGAAGGGTTTTTGGCAGGATATGCCCGCCCTTTCCATGCTGGATAAAATCAACGCCTTCACCACCCTGACGGCATTTCCGCTCTACACCCTGGGCATCGTGGCAGGTCTGATCTGGGCCAAACCCGTCTTCGGGGCCACGGTCACCGGCGACCCCAAGGAAGTCATCAGCATCGTGGTCTGGCTGCTGTTCGCGGTATTGTTCCACAACCGTCTGGCTAACGGCTGGAAGGGCCGCAAACCGGCGCGGCTGGCCGTTTTTATTTTCCTTCTCTGTCTGTTTTCAATCATTGTGGTGAACACCTTCATGGATACGCATCACGCCTTCATCCGACGCTAACCGGGCATTGCTATGGACTGCGATATCTTTCTTGTGGGTCTCAATCACCGCACGGCGGGCGTGGATGTGCGCGAGCGCTTCGCCCTGGTAAACCACTGTGACGAGGAGCATTGGGCCCTGCCCTGTGCCGGGGCGGTGAGCGAGGCCATGATTCTTTCCACCTGTAATCGCGTGGAACTGTTGGCCGCGGGCACGGGCGACGTGTCCGGCCAGGTGCTGGAATGCTGGGCCAGGGCGCGCGGCGCGAAAGCCGACGAACTCCGGCCTTACGTCTACATTCATCAGAACCTGGAAGCCGTGCGCCATCTGTTTTCCGTGGCCTCCAGCCTGGATTCCATGGTCCTGGGCGAACCCCAGATCCTGGGTCAGTTGAAGAACGCCTACCGCAAGGCTGTGGACAGCCATGCCACGGGCGTGATTCTCAACCGCCTGCTGCACAAGGCATTTTCCGTAGCCAAACGGGTGCGCACGGAAACTGCCGTGGCCTCCAGCGCCGTATCCATCAGCTACGCGGCAGTGGAGCTGGCTAAACGAATCTTCGGGGATATGCATTCCCACAAGGCCCTGCTGGTGGGCGCGGGCGAAATGGCCGAACTGGCGGCCACCCACCTGCTGCAGGCCGGTATAGATGAAATTCTGGTAGCCAACCGCACCTTCGCGCGCGGCCAGGAGCTGGCCGAACAGTTCCACGGCCGGGCCATCCCCTTTGAGCAACTGGCCGGGCATCTCACGGAGGTGGACATCATCATCACCTCCACCGGCTCGCCGGAACCCGTCATCCGGGCCCGTGACATCCGCGCCGTGCTCAAGGCGCGTAAAAACCGGCCCATGTTCTTTATCGACATTGCCGTGCCCCGCGATATTGACCCGGACGTCAACGGCCTGGACAACGTCTATCTTTACGACATTGACGATCTTAAAGAAGTTGTTGAAGAAAATCTGGCAAACCGCCGGGACGAGGCGGCCAAAGCCACGGAAATCGTCAATGAGGAAGTGGAATTTTTTGCCCACTGGCTCAGCAGCCTTGACGCCCAACCCACTATCGTGGACCTGATCCAGCGCGGGGAACGCGCGGCACAGGAGGAGCTGACCCGAACCCTCAAACGCCTGGGCCCGCTGGACGACGCAAGCCGCGAAGCCCTGGAGACCATGGCCAACGCTTTGGTGCGCAAGCTGAACCACGATCCCATCATGTTTCTCAAAGGCGACGGCATGGCTCGTGAGGGGGCGGCGTCGCGCATCAGCACTGTGCGGCGGATTTTCAATCTGGACAAAAACGTCTGTACCTGTAGCGGGAAGAACTGATGCGCTGGTATGGCATTGACGACCTCAGCGCCGAAGACACGGCGCGTCTGGCTCAGGCCCTGAAGGATATGGAGCTCAGTTCGGGCATGGACGGCCTTTACTGGCTGCCCGTGCCCGAAGCCCGGCTTTCGCCGGTACAGCGCGAGCATCAAGCGGACTGTGGCCCCTATGTGCTGGGCCTGGAGCTGGAAGAGCACAGTCTGCGCCTGGAGTTGCTGGTACGGGCGCGGGGCCGCCTGCGTTGCGACTGTGTGCACTATGCCGGGCCGGAACTGCGCGCGCATATGATCGCCTATCTGGAGCAATTACTGGTTGATCTGGGGATCACCGGTTAACCTTCATCTGCTGCATGAACTCTTTGCCGGAACTGCGCAGCCTGCCCCCAGCTTCCGCCCGGCTGTGCCTCGCGGTGGAACGCTTCTGCCTGCGCCGTCTGAAACTTCCGCGCGGCACCCGGTTGGTGCTGGCGCTTTCCGGCGGGGCGGATTCCACGGCTCTGGCCTGCATCCTGCGTATTCTTTCCCCGCGTCTCAGGCTTGACCTTTTCGCGTTGACCGTAAATCACGGCCTGCGGCCCGAGGCCGACGCGGATGCCCGTTGCGCGCGCGATCTTTGCGCGCGGCTCGGCATACCGTGCGTACAACGCCACGCGGATGTAACCGGGTTGGCGGCTGGCAAGGGCTGGGGCCTGGAAGAAGCCGGGCGCCACGCTCGCTACGCTCTTTTGGAAGAGGAGCGCCGCGCGCGGCAAGCGGATTTTGTGGCTCTCGGCCATCATAACGAGGATCTGAGCGAGGACGTGCTGCTGCGCCTTACGCGCGGCACGGGCTGGCCCGCGCTGGGCGGCATGGCGGCCCGCGACGATACCCGCCGCCTGCTGCGCCCCCTGCTTTTCACCTGGCCGCAGGCGCTTAGGGAGCTGTTGCGCCAATGCGGCATCGCCTGGCGGGAAGATGCCAGCAATGACAGCCCGGCCTTTACCCGCAACCGCCTGCGTCACAATGTCCTCCCCCTGCTGCGCGCGGAAAACCCGTCACTGGACAGAAGCATGGCCGCGCTCTGGCAACTGGCACAATGGGACGCGGACTACTGGGAAAAGACCCTGTCTGAAGCGCTGGCCGCGCATCCCTGGCAGGAGGAAGAACACGACGGGCGTCCCTGCCTGATTCTTCCCCGCGCGCTGTTGGCGGCGTTGCACCCGGCGGCTCGTTTACGTCTCTACCTCAAAGTTGTGCGTCTGCTGCTCGGCCGGGCGACCGGGGACTCGGGCGGGCAAGCCCGCTCCCGCACGCTGCTGGATTTGGACGCCGCGTTGCGCGAGGGACGCGGCAATACCCGCTTTCAACTGCCCGGCGGCATTGAAGCCGGACTCAAGGGCGGCGCAATGCGTTTTTCCCGGACGCTCGTCTCGCATGAGGTGGGCAGCCTCAATGCGCAAGGAAAAATATGATCCACGTGGCCCTGGCTTTCCATGATCACGACGGCAACTATGCATTGCATGCCGCGGCTGTATTTTCAGGCGCACCGCAAGCCCGGTCACGGCCCTTCTGCACGATGCCGGTCTGACGCCCGTCGGCAAAGCGCGGCTTGCCACGGTTGCGGAATATTTCGGCCAGAGCCTGCGTCTGCATGCGGTGCCGGAACCGCCACAGGAGATTGCCGCCGGCCTGCCCCCGCAATTCGGGCCCGGTTCTCTCTACCGTCTTCATCTGCCCCGCCTGCTGGACGAGGAACAGGTCATTTATCTGGATTGCGATGTCTGCTGCACATTGGACATCAGGGAATTATGGGAGGAGGCTCGGGAGCAGAGCCGCTGTTGTCCTGCGTGCGCAATCAGACGGCCGAAGGCGCGGGCGGGCAATAGTGAAAAAAGGCCTGGACCCTGCGCACTACTTCAACAGCGGCGTACTGGTCTTTCATCCGCGCCGCCTGCGCGCCTTGTTTCCGGATTTCATGGCCGCTGTCCTGCGCCTTTTGCCCGAATTGTCCCGCCCCCTGCTCTATCCGGATCAGGACGCTCTGAACCTGCTCTTCCGCCGTCTGCCGTTGCACTGGCTGGGGGAACGCTTCAACTATCAGCTGCACGTGGCCGGACGCTGGCTGCTGCCGCCGGACCAGCTTGAAGGCAGCCTGCTCCACTTCTGTGGCCGTAAACCGTGGTGCGAGCCGCTCTGCCCTTCGGCTCTCGGCCATCTGGAGAATTACCGTTTCTTGGAGCAATGTTGCTTTGAAAAATGAGATCATTCACCCCGGAAAATCCTTAATATTCACGGGCCAGCTCCATGGCGGCGCGGGCAATGCCCCGGCTGCGCAGCCCCACCAGCTCACGTAGCTGCAACTGTTTGCCGTGCTCCACAAAACTGTCCGGCAGGCCCAGACGCCGGATACGCTGGCCGCGCAGCAGTCCGTGATCATTGAGGAATTCCAGAACAGCCGAGGAAAAGCCTCCGGCCAGCGCGCCTTCTTCCACAATCAGCAGGCGGTCAAAACGCCGGGCCAGATCCGCCAGTTGCTCTTCCGGCAGGGGCTTGAGCCAGACAGGGTCAAAAACCAGGGGGCTGAAGCCCAGTTCTTTTTCCACCAGTGTCGCGGCCTCCAGAGACGGGTGCGCGCGGTTGCCCACGGCGATGATGGCGATTTTTTCGCCCTGGCGCAGCACTTCGCCCATGCCCGGCACCAGCAGACGCGGCTCCCCTTCCAAGGGCACGCCGAAGCCCGCGCCGCGCGGGTAGCGCAGGGCGCAGGGGCCGTCGCCGTTCAGAGCTGTTCTCAGGCTGTGACGCAGCATGTCCTCATCGCGCGGGGCCAACAGCCGGATCTGCGGAATGTGCCGCAAGTAGGCGATATCAAAGGCCCCATGGTGTGTGGCCCCGTCCTCGCCCACCAGCCCGGCACGGTCCACGCAGAATGTCACGGGCAAATTTTGCAGGCAGACGTCGTGGATCACCTGGTCATAGCCGCGCTGCAAAAAAGTGGAGTAAATAGCCAGCGCGGGCCGGTAGCCCTGGCTGGCCAGCCCGGCGGCAAATGTCACCGCATGCTGCTCACAGATGCCCGTATCCACAAAACGCTCCGGAAAGCGCTCCCTGAAACGGTTGGTGCCCGTGCCTTCGGGCATGGCCGCCGTGATGGCGATGATCCGCTCGTCCTTTTCCGCCAGTTCCAGCAGGGTGTCACTGAAAACGCGGGTAAAGGTGGGCAGCGCCGCCGAGGCCACGGGCAGGCCGGTTTCCGGCGTGAACAGGCCCACGCCGTGGTATTGGGTGGGATTCTTTTCCGCCGGGGCGTAGCCTTTGCCCTTGCGGGTGCGCACGTGCAGCAGCACCGGCCCGTCCTCCACGGCCGCGGCCATTTGCAGATGCCGCCGCAGGGCCGGGATGTCGTGCCCGTCCACCGGGCCGATATAGGTGAAGCGGAAAGCCTCGAAGAGCATGCCCGGCGTAAAGAAGGACTTGAAACTCCATTCGCCGCGCATGGCGTAGAGCGCCAGCTTTTGCCCGATGCGCGGAATGGAGCGCAGGAACCTGAGCACTTCCCGGCGGGTCTGGCGCACCCAGCGCCGCGAAAGCGTGCGGCTCAGGAACAGGGACAGCGCGCCCACATTGGAGGAAATGGACATCTCATTGTCGTTGAGCACCACAATAAGCCGACGCCCCATGTGCCCGGCCAGGTTGAGCCCTTCAAAAGCCTCTCCGGCGGTCAGCGAGCCGTCGCCGATGACCGCCAGCACATGGTGGCGCAGACCCGAGAGATCCCGGGCCAGGGCCATGCCCAGCGCTGCCGAAATGGATGTGGAGGAATGGCCCACTCCGAAGTGATCGTAAGGGCTTTCAGCCATGCGCGGAAAGCCCGACAGGCCGCCCAAGGTACGCAACGTATGGAAGCTGTCGGCCCGGCCCGTGAGCAACTTGTGGGCATAGGCCTGATGGCCCACGTCCCAGATCAGTTTGTCCTTGTTCAGGTCAAAAGTGGAAAGCAGGGCCAGGGTCAGCTCCACCACGCCCAGCGAGGGGGCCAGATGACCGCCGTTGTGCGCCACCACCCCAATGATGCGCCGACGCACCTCTTCCGCCAGCTCGGTCAGTTGAGGCTCGGAAAGAGCCGCAACCTGCGCGGGGTCGGTAATGCCGTCCAGAAGGGACGTTGCTGCCGTCTGGCTCATCTCAGGCCGCCCGGTTCACGGTATAATCGGCCAGAGCGCGCAGGAAATCGGCCTCCGGCCCGGCAAAGCCCGCCAGCGCCGCCTGCGCCGCGTCAGCCTGGGCGCGGGCCAGCTCACGGCTCTTCTCAAGGCCCACCAGGGAAGGATAGGTATTCTTGCCCTGCTCCGCGTCGCTGCCTGCGGGTTTGCCCAGCGTGGCCGTATCCGCCACCACATCCAGAATATCGTCGGCGATCTGAAAGGCCACACCCAGAGACGAGCCGAAATCGCTGATGGCCCGCAGCGCCTTGTCCTCAGCCCCGGCCAGCAATCCGCCGCACACGCAGGAGGCCCGCAGCAGGGCACCGGTCTTCATGGCGTGCATGCCCCTCAATTCCTCAAGACTGACCCGGGAACGGCCGGTATAAATCATATCCCATTCCTGCCCGCCCACCATGCCGGACGCCCCGGCGGCCAAGGCCAGCTCGGCCACGGCCCGGAGCAGCCTGTCGGGGGGCACGGGCGCACGGCACATGATCACAAAAGCGTCGGTCAGCAGGCCGTCCCCGGCCAGAATGGCCGTGGCCTCGTCAAAAGCCTTGTGGTTGGAAGGCTTGCCGCGCCGCAGGTCGTCATCATCCATGGCAGGCAAATCGTCGTGGATCAGGGAATACGTGTGAATCATCTCAATGGCCGCCGCAAGGGGCAGCGCCTTTTGCGGCTCCAGGCCGCAGAGGGCGGCGCAGCTCAGGCAGAGCACCGGGCGCAGCCGCTTGCCCCCGGCCTGCAGGCTGTAGAGCATGGACTCCTTAAGGCGCGGCGGCATGGGGCGGCCATCCAGACAGGCGGACAAATACGTTTCCACTTCCCTGCCCCGGCTTTTGAGCAGAGCTTTCATTTTTTCTACGGGCATCACGGCTATTCCGCCTCCTGCGGCCCTTGGCCGCGTGCTGTACTCCCTCCCTCATCCGGATTCAGAGATTTCAGCTCGCCGTCCTGCCAGAGGGAGAGTTCATGGCGAGCTTTTTCCAATTGTTCACGGCAAAAACGTGAACATGCCGCGCCTTCCTTGTACAGGGCCATGCCCTCTTCCAGCGGAAGGTCGCCGGATTCCAGGGCGCTGACAATTTCCTGCAAGCGGGCCATTTTTTTCTCGAAAAGATTTTCTTTCTTGGGGCTCATTGGGCCTGACTCCCGGAATTAGCCGAATTGGCGGACGGAAGGCCCTGGACGCCGGAAACGCCGGGCAGACCGTGGGCGGTCCGGGTCGAATCAGCTCCGGCCGGGACGTATGACGCGGCGAGAAAAGGCTGCGGGTCCACGGACTGGCCCTGCACAATGAGCGAGAGATGCAGATGCGGCCCCGTCACCCGTCCGGTGGCCCCCACCAGGCCGATGATCTGGCCCTTGCGCACGCGCTCGCCGGGCCGGACTTTGGCTTCGGACATATGCAGATACGAGCTGAAAACGCCCTCACCGTGGTTGATGTACACCACATTGCCGGAAAAATACAGATTGTCCACCAGAGCCACCTGGCCGTCGGCGCAGGCCTGAATGGGCGAACCCTGCGCCCCGCGCAGATCCAGACCGCGATGCACGCTGCGCGGCTGGCCGTTGAACACCCGCTTCATGCCGAACAGGCTGGACACCCCACCCGGAACGGGTCGCGCGAAGGGCATTGTCCAGAGGCGCTCAGGCAGGGGCTGGGCCAGAGCCTGACGCACTTTTTCGCGGTCATTTTTGATTCGGGCCAGCTGCGAAGCAGGCGGATTGACATATTTTTTGTCCACCGTGAGTTTCTGCACCGGCCGGTCTTTGTCATAGAGGGCCAGGCTGGTTTGCGCCGTCGGCGCTGCGCTTTTGGCCTTTTTCACCTCGGGCACGGCAGCCACGCCCAGTTCCAGACCGGCGGCCTTTTCATCCAGGGGCACGGGCAACAAGATCACTGCCCGCCACTGGCCGCTGTTTTGGCTGTCAGCCTGCGCGGCAGCCGTAAAGGTCTTGCCCATCCAATGAAAAACAAAGTGCCGGACCGGCTGGTCGCTGATGGCCTGCGCCAGAAAGGCGTCGCCCCTGGCCGCCTTTTCAGGCGCTTCCAGGCGCACTCCGGCCAGAACCGGAATACTGAACATAAGACAGGTCGCCAACAGCACCAGACGGCGCATGGCCATGCTCAACAGAGTTTTCATTCTTTTTCCTCACCGGATTGCGCTTCTTCCGGGCTGACGCTCCTGACCACGGCGGCCAGACGGCCGTCGGCCAGGCGCACTTCAATATCCCGGCCGGGAGCCGTCTGCCCCACCGAACGCAGGATGCCGCCCTGTGCCGTGCGCACCAAGGCGTAACCCCGATGCAACGGAGCCGACGGATCATTGGCTGCCAGTGCCGATTCCAGGCTTTCCAGACGGCGGGAGCGGTTTTCCAGCCAGGCGTCGCTCGCTGTTCGCAAACGATTTCCCGCCAGGGCCAGCGTATGTTCCGCATCGCTCAGACGGTGCGGCAGGGCCGCTCCCAAGGCTGCATGCAACAAGGCAAGATGCGCTTGGCGCACATCCAGCTTCTCCGGGGTCAGCGCGGCCCTGCGGGCCAGTTCCAGGCGTTCCCGGGCGCTGCCCTTGTCCGCGAGCCATTGCCGGGCAGCGCGCTGCAAAGCCAGGGAAAAGCGCGTCACCTGCTCGGACAGGCGGGCCTGATGGCGCGCGGGCGAAAACCAGCGCAGGGCGTTTTCCCGCTCCCGCAACAACAATTCCGCGTGTTCAAGGCGGCTGGCAGCGGCCCGCCGCAAAGCGGCAAACGCCTCGTCCAGGCGTTGCCGGAGTTCCGCGCGCAAAGGCCAGAGCAGTTGCGCCGCATGGGAGGGCGTGGCCGCGCGCAGGTCGGCGGTCAAATCCGCCAGGGTCACATCCACCTCATGGCCGATGCCCGCCAGCACGGGCAACCGTGAACAAAAAACAGCTTCTGCCACGGCCTCTTCATTGAAGGACCAGAGATCTTCCAGCGAGCCGCCGCCCCGGATCAGCACAATAACCTGGGCCCAGCCCTGGGCATTGATCTCGTCCAAGGCCCGGATGATTTCCGGAGCGGCTTCCTCGCCCTGCACCGATGCGGGGAAAAGGCGTATCTCCGCGCCGCAGCCCCGATTCTGGGCCAGCTCCAGAAAATCGTGGATGGCCGCGCCGCTGGGCGAGGTGATCAGGGCCACCCGTTGCGGGTTCCAGGGCAGGGGGCGCTTGCGTTCCTGAGCGAAGTACCCGGCTTCCGCCAGTTTGCGCTTGCGCTCCTCAAAGGCCTGGGCCAGCAGACCCTGGCCCGTGGGCTGCACCAGTTCCACCAGCAGCTGGTACTGGCCGCGCGGGGCATAGACGCTGATCCGCCCGGCGCAGAGCAGGTCCAGGCCGTTGCGCAACAATTCCAACGGCGAGGGACGGGGCGTATCAAAAACCTCGCCGGTGAGCGGGTCAAAGGCCTGCCCTTGCTCGGCTTGGCGCTGCTGCCCCCGGAACCAGACGCACTGCAACTGGGCGTCCTGGTCCTTGAGACTGAAGTAAATATGCCCGGAACCGGGGCGAGAGAGATTGCTCACCTCGCCGCGTACCCAGACGAAGGGAAAGCGCCCCTCCAGACTTCTGCGCAACTGTTCCGTGAGGGCACGGACCGTCAGTATGCCGTCCTGCATAGGCCTCTGGCCGCAGCCGGTCCCGTGCGGGATCAGGCCTGCTGCGTCTCCCAGCCGCGCCGCACCCCCGCGGCCCATTGGGAGAAATCCTCCTCAATGACGTCCGCGGAAAGTTCGCCTTTTTCGCCGCTGCGGCGGTCCTTGCATTCCACAATGCCGCGCGCGAGCCCCTTGCCGCCCACCACGAGCTGCATGGGCGCGCCCAGGAGGTCCGCATCCTTGAATTTGACGCCCGGCCGTTCTTCCCGGTCGTCCAGCAGCACGTCCACGCCCATATCCCGCAGCATGGCGTAGATCTCCTCGGCTTTGGCCGTGACTTCGGCATTGCGGGGGTCGAGGTTGAGCAGGATGCACTCAAACGGGGCCACCGGCGGCGGAAAGACAATGCCGTTCTCGTCATGGTTCTGTTCTATGGCAGCGGCGGCCACGCGGGACACGCCGATGCCGTAGCAGCCCATGATCATGAGCTTTTCCTTGCCGTTCTCGTCCAGGAAGGCCGCGTGCATGGATTCGCTGTACTTGAGGCCGAGCATGAAGATGTGCCCCACCTCAATGCCCTTGGTCAGCTCGATGCGGCCGCCGCAACGCGGGCAGACATCTTCCGGCGTGATGGCGCGCAGATCCGCCCAAGCCGTGATCGCCGCGTCACGGCGCAAATCCACATGCCTGAAATGGGCGTCCGCCGCGTTGGCTCCGGTGACGTAATCCGTGGCTCCCTGCAATTCCAGGTCGGCGTAAACGGGCACATCCAGGCCCACCGGCCCGGCAAAGCCCACCGGCGCATGGGTCAGAGCCTCTACCGTGGCGGCACCGGCCAGTTCCACTTCCTGGGCCTTAAGCAGATTCTTGAGCTTGATGTCGTTGACCTCACGGTCGCCGCGCACCAGGACGGCCACGGGCTTGCCGTCCACGCTGAAAAGCATGGTTTTGACCACAGCCTTGGCCGGAACCCGCAACATGGCCGCCACTTCCTCCACGCTGTGCGCGCCGGGGGTATCGACTTTTTCATAGTCCGGGCAGGCGCCCGTGCAAGCCTCTGTGCAGGCCTCGCCCTTCCAGACCACTTCAGCCCGCTCCACATTGGCGGCGTAATCGCAGTCATGGCAGAAGGCGATGGTATCCTCACCGGTATCGGCCAGGACCATGAATTCGTGGGAGAAATTGCCGCCGATAGAGCCGGTATCCGCTTCCACGGCCCGGAATTTGAGGCCCAGGCGCTTGAATATGCGGGTATAGGCGTCGTACATCAGCTTATAGCTTTTTTCAGCCCCGGCGATGTCCGCGTCAAAGGAATAGCCGTCCTTCATCATGAACTCACGCCCGCGCATCAGGCCGAAGCGGGGCCGGATCTCGTCGCGGAATTTGCTCTGGATCTGGTAGAGCCGCACGGGCAGTTGCCGGTAGGAGCGCACTTCGCCGCGCACCAGGTCGGTGATCACTTCCTCATGGGTGGGGCCCAGGCAGTAGTCGCGTTCGTTGCGGTCCTTGAAGCGCAGCAGTTCCTTGCCGTAATGCTCCCAACGGCCCGTCTCCTTCCAGAGATCGGCGGGCTGGACCATGGGCATAAGCAATTCCTGAAAGCCGGAGGCATTGATTTCCTCGCGCACTACGCTGGCGATTTTGTCAATGATCTTAAGCCCCAGCGGCAGATAGATGTACAGGCCGGAAGTAAGCCTGCGCACCATGCCCGCGCGCAGCAGAAGTTTGTGGCTGACCACCTCGGCGTCGGCCGGGGATTCCTTGAGGGTGGGAATGTAACAGGAGCTGAAGCGCATGGATATTGCTTCCTTGCTATTGAGGTTTGCCGCCGCGCACAGGGCGTCAGGCGGGCTGCCCCTTTTCGTTGAGCAGCGTTTGCAATTCTTCCATAAAGGCCGCCAACAGGGCTTCCTGGCCCTTGACCGAGCGGATGACCTCGCCTTTGCGGAAAATTATGCCCTTGTCGCGGCCACCGGCCAGGCCCAGATCCGCTTCGCGGGCTTCGCCGGGGCCGTTGACAACACAGCCCATGACCGCCACCTTGATGTCGGCTGTGGACTGGGACAGACGTTCCTCCACGGCGCGGGCCAAGGCGAAGAGATCGATTTCCGTACGGCCGCAGGTGGGGCAGGAAATGATTTCCGGCCCGCGCGAGCGCAGGCCCAGAGCGCGCAGAATTTCCCAGGCCACGGCGACCTCCTCCGCAGGGTCCGCAGTGAGCGAAACCCGCAGGGTGTCACCGATGCCTTCGTGCAGCAGGATGCCCAGGCCCACGGAGGATTTGACCGTGCCGCGCAGCAGGCCGCCAGCCTCGGTGACGCCGATATGGAGAGGATAGTCGCAAGTCTCGTGCAACAGACGGTAGGACGCGATGGTGTCCAGCACGGAAGAGGACTTGAGCGAAATCTTGGTGTCGTAAAAGCCGCGCCGCTCCAGCAGGCGTACATGCCCCAGCGCGCTTTGCACCAGAGCCTCGGGGCAGGGGCCGCCGTATTGCTTGAGCAGCGGCTTTTCCAATGAACCGGAATTGACGCCGATGCGGATCACTGCCTTATGTGCTTTGGCCGCGTCCACCACTTTGTCCACGTGCTCGCTGGGGCCGATATTGCCGGGATTGATGCGCAGGCCTTCCACGCCCGCCTCCAGGGCGGCGACAGCCAGCCGGTAGTCGAAGTGGATATCCGCGATGAGCGGCAAAGGCGTGCCCGCGCGGATGGCGCGCAGAGCCCCGGCGGCGGCTTCGTCCGGCACGGCCAGACGCACGGCCTCGCAGCCCCTGGCGGCTAAGCGCTCAATCTGGGCCAGGGTGGCGTCAACGTCGCGGGTGTCCGTATTGGTCATGCTCTGGACCATGACCGGCGCGCCGCCGCCGACAACCAGGCCGCCCAGCCGGATGGCGCGGGTTTTCGTGATGCGCATGTTCTGTCCCCCACCGCGAAAATTGCGGGCAACGGCGCGGACCGCCGTCCTCACCCCATACTCCACACTGAGGCGTTCTTGTATGCTATTTCGGGACACAAGCCAAGCCTTCATCTGGAACGCGTCTTGCATAACTTTTATGAACCGGCCGGAACATTCCGCACTTTTTCCAAAAGAGCACTCAAGTTCGCTGCCGGGCCGACGATAAGAACGATATCACCATGATTGAGGTTGCCATGCACAGTCTGTTGCGCCTTTTTCTGTTCTGCGCGTTTCTGCTGCCGCTTCTGTCCGGCTGCAAAAGTACGCCCACGCCCAATGATCCCGCCTATGTGGACGCGGTGGAAGTGAAGCTCAAATGCCGTGAACTGGCCGATCAGATGCTGGCCACCATGCCCAACGACGCCTTGCAGGGTTTTGTGGCCATGCCCACTTCCTTTGTGGACCAGAACAACACGTCGCGCTCTTCGCCGCTGGGCAGGCTCATGGGCGAAGCCCTGTTTTACGAATTCAACCAGCGCGGCTTTCCCACGCGGGAATACCGCCTGACCGGCCATATTTCCGTGGAAGGCGGACGCGACGACCTGGCCCTGGCCGCCAATCAGATTGTACCCACCAAGGGCCAGAAATGGGCCGCTCTGGTGGTGGGCACCTATTATGTGGATAAGGACGCCACCTTCGTCAACGCGCGCCTGGTGCGGGCCAGCGATGGCCTGGTATTGCGCACGGGCCAGCTCGTGCTGGTCAATACGCCGATTATCGCGCGGATGGGCAAAACCGATCCCGCGCCCGTGGCGGCCAAGCCGGCTGCCGCGACGGCGCAAAATGAACGTCGCGGCCTGTATCCCTCGTTGTATACTCCGGCCAGTTCCATCAGCAGCGGCAGCATTCCCATCAAACAAGGCAAATAATGCCGGAAACGCCATGCGACATCTGTTTCTTTTTTCTTTCGCGGTATGGCTGGCGGCCTGCCCGCCCGCAGTGGCCCTGGGGCAAAATCTCTCGGCCTATGACAGCCCGCCCCAAGGCGCATCTTCCTTCGGCCAGGGGCCGGACATCAGCGCCACCTATCTGGAAGAGGCCCGTGAATATCGCAAGCAGGGGCGCTACGAGCTGGCCCGCCAGTCTTACGCCCAAGCCCTGTCCACCTGCCGGAGCAATGCCGGTCTGGACATCATCAAGCGCGAACTGGCCGGTGTTGAACTTTTATTGCGCACCATGCGTTGAGGTTTGTCATGAGCCGTTTTCTTGTGGTCATTCTGGTGCTCGCTGCCCTGCTCTTTCCTCTGACGGCCGCGGCTGTCGGCACGGTGCCCGGAGCCGCCAACAGCATTGCCGAGCAGTTGGACGATCAGCTGATGATGCGCTATGCGGGCGACGATCCCGGCACGAGCAAAAAACAGCGCCAGGCCCTGGCCCGCGCCCAGATCATGATCATGGGCACCACTCCGGCCAATATCAACAATCTTGAAGCGGCCTCTCCCCTGGCCCGCCAGATGACCGAGGAAATTTCGCGCTGGCTAGTCAACGCGGGCTATCGCTATCAGGAATTGCGCAAGGGCAGCTATATCCGCTTTGACAAGCGTACGGGCGAGCTGATCCTGACCCGCGACGTGCGCAAGCTCGCCAGCACCCTGGGTACCGGCCAGGCGGTCCTGGCGGGCACCTATGTGGTCAGCGGCGAACAGGTACGCTTCAGCATGAGCCTGATCCACACCACCAGCAACGAAGTGCTGGCCAAGGGCACGGCCACGGTGCCCATTACCGATGACCTGCTGCCCCTGCTGGAAGATCAGCCCGCGGGCAGCGGCAAGGTGCCCACAGTTTACACCCGGTTGCAGTAGAGCCCGGTAGGGATTGCGCGCCGCCGCAAGCGGCGTAAGCACAGAAAAAAACTCGCTTTTTGCCGTGCGATCTTCACGCCGAACCGACAGGTGCAGCGTGACATCTCATTGGGCTTCGCTTGCCTCCGGCGCGCTTTACGACTATATAAACCCCGCTTCCGGCCCGTCCGGAAGCGGGGTTTCCGCGTATGCCGGTATGCCCCAGCACAACGCAAGGAGTCGCCATGTCGCTCAGCATCGGCATCGTGGGCCTGCCCAACGTGGGCAAGTCCACCCTGTTCAACGCCCTGACCAAGGCACAGAACGCCCAGGCCGCCAATTATCCTTTCTGCACCATTGAGCCCAACAAGGCCACTGTTGCCGTGCCGGACAAGCGCGTGGACGCGCTCACAGCCAAGGCCAAACCGCAGAAGACCATTCATGCCAGCGTGGATTTCATCGATATCGCCGGTCTGGTGCGCGGCGCCAGCAAGGGCGAGGGCCTGGGCAATCAGTTTCTGGCTACCATCCGGGAATGCGCGGCCATTGTGGAGGTGGTGCGTTGTTTTGAGGATGAGAACATCACCCATGTGGACGGCAACGTGAATCCCTTGCGCGATGTGGAAACCATTGAGACCGAACTCTTGCTGGCCGATTTGCAGAGCGTGGAAAAGCGCCTGGAAAAGCTGCAAAAAATGGCCAAAGGCAGCAAGGACGCCAAAGCCGCCGCTGAATTGATGCAGGGACTGCTGGCCCACCTGAACGAAGGCAAACCCGCCGCCGCTTTTGCCCTGCCGGATAATGAAACCTTTCTGGCTTCCTGGCGGGAATTGGGCCTGATCACGGCCAAGCCCGTGATTTACTGCGCCAATGTGGACGAAGCCGCCGTGGCCGACGGCAACGCCTATGTGGATGAAGTGCGCGCCCTGGCCGCTGAGCGCAAGGCGGGCTTTGCCTGCATCTGCGCCAAACTTGAAGAAGAACTTCAAGGGTTGTCCGAGGACGAGCAGGCGGAAATGCTGGCCTCCTACGGCATTGAAGAAAGCGGTCTGGTGCGGATCATCCGCACCGGCTACGCCACCTTGGGACTGTGCAGCTATTTTACCGCCGGGCCCGATGAAGTGCGCGCCTGGACCATCCATCAGGGCTGGAAGGCCCCTCAGGCCGCCGGTGTGATCCATACGGATTTTGAACGCGGTTTCATCCGGGCCGAGGTCATTTCCTTCGAGGACTACATGGGCCACGAAAGCGAGGCCGCCTGCCGCGCCGACGGCGTGCTGCGAGTGGAAGGCAAGGATTATGTGGTGCGGGACGGCGACGTGATGCACTTCCTGTTCAACGTCTAGATGTAGAGCATATTACGCTTGAGATTTCCGCTTGACGGCGGGCAAAGCCCGCCAACGCAAAGCTCGCGGACCTCGTTTCACTCCATTTCACAAGGCCGAGCATTTTAACAGTAATGCTCCAGTCTCCACGAGGGTACGCATGCGCTTGGCGGCGTTCAACGGCAGCTCCCGCAAGAACGGCAATACACGGATATTGCTGGAAATTATCTGCGATGAAACGCGCAGGGCGGGCATCGACAGCGAAATCATTTCCCTGTCCGACTTTTCCCTGCGCGGCTGTCTGGGCTGTTTCGCCTGCAAGGGGCAGGCACGCTGCATAACCATTGACGACGGTTTCAACGATTGCTTTGCCAAGATGCGTGAGGCCGACGGCATCGTGCTCGGTTCGCCCGTGTATTCGGCGGATGTCTCCGCGCCCATGAAGGCTTTTCTGGAACGTGCCGGAGTGGTCTGCGCGTCCAATCCCGGCCTGCTCCGGCGCAAGGCGGGTGCGGCCGTGGCCGCCGTGCGCCGCGCCGGGGGCCTGAATACCGTTGACAGCATGAACCATTTTCTACTGAACAAGGAAGTGATTCTGGCCGGTTCCACCTACTGGAACATGGTCTACGGCAAGGAGCCCGGCGACGTGCGCCGCGATGAGGAGGGCATGCGCAACATGCAGAATCTCGGCGAGAATCTGGCCTGGCTCATGCGGCGGCTGTAGGCATTTTTGCTCATTCCGCGAAATCAGGCATGAAAAAACCGGCCCAAGGGCCGGTTTTTTCATTGCCATACTACCAGAGAAACTTAGGCGTTCTTCATCTCTTCAATGAGCGTGACCAGTTCCTGGGAACGCCGCCGCAGAGATTCCAGAGCCTTGGCCGCCTCCCGCATGGCTTCAGAGGTGGTGGACGTAATGTCATTGACCTCGGCAATGGATTTGGTGATTTCCTCACTGGTGGCGGACTGCTCCTCGCTGGCCGTGGCGATGGTGCGCACCTCATCGGCGGTATGCTCCACCATCTCCAGGATTTCGTTGAGCGATTCGCCGGATTTGTTGGAAAATTCCGTGGCCTTGGCGATATTCTGCACGGCCTGCTCCACCTGATGCGTGCTCTGCTCCGCGCTTTCCTGAATGGCCTTGATGGCGTTGCCCACTTCTGTGGTGGAGGTCATGGTTTTTTCCGCCAATTTGCGGACCTCGTCCGCCACCACCGCGAAACCGCGCCCGGCTTCCCCGGCCCGGGCAGCCTCAATGGCCGCGTTGAGGGCCAGGAGATTGGTCTGGTCCGCGATATCCGAAATAACGCTCATGATCTGGTTAATGGCTCTGGCATGCTCATCCAGCCTGACCATATCTTCCTTGAGCGCCAGGGACTGGCTCTGCACTTCCTGAATTCCGGCAACGGACTGGGTGACCACGGCAGTGCCGTCCGTGGCTTTTTGTCGAGCGGAGGTGGAAACGTCCGCCGCGAGCCCGGCGTTTTTCGCCACTTCCAGCACCGCGGAGTTCATTTCCTCCATGGCCGTGGCTGTTTCTGCAAGGCGGGACGCGGCATGGCTCAGCGCCTCGTCGGACTGTTCCACCTGGGCGGCAATATTGTTGATGGCCCCGTTCAACTTTTCCACCACGCCTTCGATTTGGCCCGCTGCGCTGATCATGCCGTCGCGTTTGGCCTGTTCCGCCTGCTGCTGGGCAAGGCGGGCTTCTTCCATGGCGCAGGCGGCTTCTTCAGCTTTCTTTCGGGCTTCTTCGGCCTTTTCACCGGCCTCCAGCATCAGATTGTCCTGCTTTTTTACCATGGCGCGCAAGGCCTCGGCCAGTTCGCCCATGTCGTCACGACTGTGCACGTCCAGCACGGCATCTTTTTTACCACCGGCCACGTCCAGCACATAGCGGGTGATTTTCCGCACCGGGGCGCTGACCCGCAGGCCGATCATCACGGAAAGAAGCAGCTGTACCGCCAGCAAGGCCGCGGCTACCCACGAGGCAGTGACCACGGCCTTGTTTTCAAGCTCCATCAGCTTGTTAAGCGGCATGCCCACAAACCACATGCCCGCAATGGTTCCGTCCGCCGCCTTCACCGGCCAATAGGCGGATTTGTATTCAACGCCGAGGATATTATTCTGCGCGAAACACAGCTCCCCGCGCTGTAAAACCGCTTCCACTATCTCCGGAGATTGCAGCTTGGTGCCCACGGCCCGTTTGCCGTCCTTCATAATCGTGGTCATGGCGCGGATGTCGCCCTTGAAGATGGTCACATCCATGCCGCTCATCTGCTTGAGCCAGTCCAGATAGGGCGGTGTCACCAGAGAAGTGCCGATAGACAGCGTGCCCACCAGTTTGCCTTCGTACATAATGGGCTGGCTGGCGCGGATGGTGAAGGGAACAACGGTTCCGGCCACGATAGCGACCGAAGGCGTGCCCTGCAGGGCCTTGACCACGGTTTCCTGATTCAGGACGCTGTCCTGCCATTTTTTCGAATGGCCCCGTCCCACGACAATGCCTTTGTCGTCCGTGACGGTCATGAAGTCGGACCCGGCTTCCTTCATGGCTTCCGCCGAAAGGAGCATGACTTGCTCGTGGTCGCGGGCAAGCACGGCGCGGGCAAGATTTTCCTCATGGGACATAAGCATGGCGCTTTGTGCGAAACGCGTGGCCGTAAGCTCGTTGGCGGTCTGAATGACGTTCTGCATCCGCCGGATATTCCCGTCCAGCTCCTCTTCCACGGGTTCTTTCATGAAATGAATGGAAACAAAAAGCACCACAACGCAGCATGTGATCAGCGCCCCGAAGAGCGAACCTACATATTTATGCGTCAAGGTCAAACGCATAGCATCCCCCTCTGCAAATGGAATATGTCAAAGTCCGACACTTGTTCCGCCGTCCGCAATCACGACTCTCGACCCTGCGGACGGCACGGTTCATCCTTCCCGCCAGGACTCCATATGCGTCCAGGAAAGCAATAGTGCGGATTTCATAACATATCCCCTTGAAAAAAGCCCAGTCGCCGATATACGCCAGGCAAGGCATACAATACGCCCCACCCCATACTTTCCAGGGTATTACAGAAAGGGGCTTGCGCCTTCAATCACAACCCATCAAAGTCTTTATCGGCCGACATAAAGAAATGCTTAGAGGATTGGGCGTATTTATTGTGCCGAAAGCACAACAAAAACGGCATTGCCCACGATATAATGAAGATGGCGAAATACAGGGACGAGGATAACGAGACAAGGCGTCGCGTTTGCGTAACGCCAAACGCGGTGAGGCGCGCCGCAAAGCGGCGTGGATTCCGGCAAAAACCGCACTTTTTGCCGGAATGAACCCTTTGAAACGCAAAGCGTTTCAAAGGTAATCTGTTCTAGAAAGATTTCAAAGTGAAACAGCTCCCGGCGAACGGAAGCAGGAGGAACGTCCGCCGGCATACGCGAAAAGGGGAAAAGCTCAGCCCAGCTTGTGGCGCACCTGCCGACACAGGCCCATCAGCGCGTCATACTCGTGCCGCCTGAGCCCGGCACGACTGAACATGCGCCGCCAGGGCATCAGAAAGTAATCCGGATTATCGCCATGCAGATAATCCAGACCGAGCAGCATGCCCTTGAGTGCGTCCATAAGCCGCTCCTGTTCTTCAGCGGTAACCGCACGCCCGCCGACGGATGTGCCGGTCTTTTCCGCGTCGGGAAACGCACGGACAGCACGTACGGCATTGGCGCATTCATAGAGCATAAGCAGCACGGCCTGGGCCAGGTTGAGAGAGCTGGCAGCCGCGTCGGTGGGAATGGTCACGAGACGCTGGCAATGGGTGATTTCTTCATTGTTCAGTCCCCGGTCTTCCGGGCCGAAGACAAGAGAAACTTTTTCATCGCGTGCCAAGGCTGCCGCCACTTCCCGCGCGGCCTGACCCGGCGCGAGCAGGGCCTGCCGCCAACCTCCCGTGCGGGCCGTGGTGCCCAGCACCAGGCTGCTCTCGGCCACGGCCACAGCCAGATCGGGGCTCACCCGTACGCCGTCCAGCAGGCTCTGCCCTTTGGGCGTAGCGAGAGGACCGGCCTTTTCCCGGTCCCAACGTTCCGGGTCCACCAGACGGATGGCCGGGCAACCCATATTGGCGCAAGCCCGCGCCGCCATGCCGATATTTTCGGGAAAACGGGTCTTGACTAAAACTATCTGCACGCCGTCCAGCAACATGGGCGCCTCAACAAAGATGGTGCAGCACGCTCAGCACCAGTTGGGCCGGACCGTCCAGGCTGTCCGGCGGCAAGGGCGCGGGGACCGGCTTCGGCCAGATCCGGTGGGCGGTGAGCGCCAGCATGGCCCCGCCCGCGCCGCATTTGCAGACCGTGCCCAGAAAACGGCCCATCATGGCCCCAAAAGCCGCGTCCAGCGCTTCTTTCACAGGCCTGCCCTTGACGAGTTCCATAAGAAAGCAGCCGATCCAGGCGCCGGCCAACGCGCCGATCAGCGCGCCCAGGCCGAAAAAGAGCGGCGCCAGCAGAATGGCTCCGGCAATGGCCCCGATCATGCCCGCGAAAGTACCCGATGAACTGGAGCCGTAGCGCTTGGCCTTGAGGATCTGCATGCCCAGCTCCAGAGCCTCGCCGATCAGCGCCAGTCCCACCATCATGACCCAGAACCAGACATCCAGATTGGCCGCGCCGGGGTGGACCATTTTCCACAGAGCCACCAGGCCCAGTACAATCCAGTTGGCAGGCAGGCCGAATACGTTCAGGAGCAGCACGAAACAGAGCAGCGTGACGAACGCACCGGCCAGCAGATAGGCAATGGGAAACGGCAGAAAATCCATGCCCCACGATTCCTATTTCTTGACCCGCATATCCTGCACGCGCACCGCCTTGCCTTCGGTACGGGGCAGGCTGTTGCTTTCCACCAGCTCCACCCTGGGCGTGACCAGAATTTCGTCGCGCAGGCGCTGGGCAATGACCTTTTGCAGGTTCTGCAACGCGCGCATGTCTTCCACAAAGTATTCGTCGCGGACTTCAACCTGCACCCGCATCACGTCGCCGATGCCGTCGTTCTCCAGGAGAATCAGGTAGCTCTGCCCCACTTCCTTGAAGGTCATGATGACCTGCTCGATCTGCATGGGGTAGACGTTGACGCCCTTGATGATAAACATGTCATCGGCCCGGCCCAAGATGCGATCCATACGCCGGTGCGCGCGGCCGCAGGCGCATTCACCCGGCAGAAAGCGGGTCAGATCGCGCGTGCGGTAACGCAGAATGGGCATGCCCTGGCGGCAGAGGCTGGTCATGACCAACTCACCCACCTCGCCGTCCGGCACGGGCTCGCCGGTGTCCGGATCCACGATTTCGGGAATATAAGCATCCTCCCAGATGTGCAGGCCTTTCTGTTCAAGGCATTCAAAGCCCACGCCCGGTCCGTTCATTTCCGAAAGGCCGTAGGAGTTGTAGGCCTTCATGTCGAAAAGTTCCTCAATGCGTTTGCGGAACTCCTCGGTGTAGGGCTCCGCGCCCACCAGGGCGATACGCAGGGGAAAAGCGCGCGGGTCTTCGCCCATATTACGCAGATGTTCGCCCAGAATCAGGGCGTAAGAAGGCAGAATGTGAGCCACCGTGGTGTGGAAGTCTTTGGCCAGCTTGATCTGGCGGCGCGAGTTGCCCGGCCCGGCGGGAATGGTCATGCAGCCCAGGCGCTCCGCGCCGAAATGGATGCCCAGGCCGCCCGTAAACAGGCCGTAGCCCGACATATTCTGAAAGACGTCGTCCCGGCGCACGCCCACCATATGCATACAGCGGGCCATGAGATCAGCCCAGGAGTTGATGTCGTTCTGGGTATGGCAGATAGCCACGGGCGTGCCCGTAGTGCCGCTGGAACAATGCATGCGCACGATTTCCGAGGGCGGCACGCACAGCAACCCTGTGGGATATTGGGAGCGCAGATCCTGCTTGCTGGTGAAGGGGATGCGTTGCAGATCGTCCAGGCTGCGAATGGAATCCGGGGTGACGCCCGCTTCGTCCAGGCGCTCGCGGTAAAAGGCGCATTTGCGCGCCTGGGACAGCGTGGCCCGCAGACGCGTCAGCTGGGTTTCCGCGATACGTTCCCGGCTCCACAATTCCGCAGCGTCAAAAACTTCCATACCCTTCTCCTCGATTCATGGTCGCGCGCTCGTGCCGGAGCGCACGCTGAAAATGCATGCTCAGGCGGCGGCATGGGCGTGCGCCCATCCCCAGAGCAAACCAAAACAACCGGCCAGCATCATATCGCCGTGCGGGGCCAGAAAACGCCCCTGCCCCTGGAGCATGGCGCGCCTGGGTCCCAAGATGAAGGTGGGCGCATAGCTGCCCGCCTCTTCGCAGAATGGCCCGAAGGCCGTGCCGTGCCCACCGCTGGCCTGCACCTCTTCCGAAGGCAGCCAGCTCAGCCGGAGCTGCTTCAAATCCTCCAGCAGCTGCTCCAGATCGCGCATGCCGGTGTGATGCTCATAAATGCCGCGCACTTTTCCCTGATAGACCAAGGCCGCCACTGTATGGCTGTTGCCCGCGTTGATGATCGTAATGCCCTCCCGGAAACTGCGCGCCAGCACCTCCGGCTCGCACAACGCCCCCAGCAGGGCGCAAGCTCCGGTATCCGCCACCGGACCGCCGGTTTTTTCATGCAATGTCAGCAAACGGGTCAGGGAAGACGGCGGCGCGGAATAAATCCAGGAAGCAGGATCAGCGGAAGCGGTCAGCAAAGCGCGCCAGGACTGCATCCGGCCCTGCCGGTTGCCGTAGGCGTGATAGCCGTGGTCCTGCGCTCCAGCCAACACCAGATGCGGCTGGGGCAGGCTGGAGAGACGCAACAGACCGGCCCAGAATTCCGGCGCATAATCTGTCAGGAAAACGGGCACGCTGTTTTTCGGGCATTCCTCACAAAACTCCACCCCCATACCGCGCACCACATCCGCATTGTCATGGATGGCCTTGGCCGCGTCCTGCGTGGCAGTAGCGGACAAGCCCGCGGCCAGATGCTCCTTGAGAGCCTGCCCGAAGCCGCCGCCCATATTGCCGCCGTGCAGCCAGAGGCCGCGCCGCAAGAGGGTCAGTTCGCGGATACGTTGAGCCACCAGGCGTGCCGGAGACGGCAGAACGAAACGGGGCCAGTTCTCATACTCCAGGCCGGGGCGGGCCAGCAGGGCGTCCTGGGTGCCGCTGCCGATATCCAGGCAGAGCACCGGACCGGTCTCGCGCAAAAAATGATGTATGGTCTCATCCATGGCCTGTCTCCCGTTCCAGCCTTGATACCCGCAAGCGGGCATGAGCGCAAGCCTTCGGCCCGAAAGTGAACGGTCCGCAAAAAATGCTTGCCAACAACAGCGACTTGATATAGACCAAAAACCCGTGCCGAGGTGGTGGAACTGGTAGACACGCTATCTTGAGGGGGTAGTGGCAATTGCTGTGCGGGTTCGAGTCCCGCCCTCGGCACCACGAATTTAGGAATTGAGCCAACCAGCTCAATTCCTTTTCTTTTTTCCAGCTGGCTTGATAAGATTTTCCGGCTTGGTGACCCCCTACCCCACGCACCCCGTCACTGGGTCACTCGCTGGGTCACAGAGAGCCAAAACCATGTGTAACTTTACCCCCGAACATCATCAGTCCACAAGCCGGCTTCCGTCTTTTCTTTACCTGAAAGGCCGAATTTTTTACTATCGCTACAAGCTTCCCAAGCGCTACGCTACGGAAGATCCATCAAAGGAAATTCGGATCAGCCTGCGCACCGCCTATCAATCCCAAGCCGCGCGCATGGCTGCACATCTGTATGCCCTGACTGTGGAATCTTTGGAGACTTGGCATATGACGTCCACCAACGACTTTGAGGAAAATCGGAAGCGCATTGAGGCGTTGCGTGAAATGGTGCGGCAGGAAGTGAATGTCATCCTTAATGAACCCGACAAGCGTGCCGTGACTCCTACTGAAATTCGTAGACGCTTGAACGGTTATTTACGGCATCAGCTTGACGAGGAAAGTGTGTCTGCCGAAATAATTCCACAGGCTGAAATCATACGACAAGATGGATCTGTTGAGGAAATTGATATTTCAGAGGCTTTTACAGAGGAAGCTGATGAAATAACAAAGGATATTCATACAGGCAATAATTTCAATACAAATTTTCAGAACAGCATTATTGAGCTTATCCACAATGGTGTTTTTAACAAATCAGAAATTACAAATGAAAATGCTGAAGGATTAACGAATGCGTTTCTTGCCATGAAGACAAGTTTGGCACGAATTCGTGCTGCACGGCTCAAGGGTGACTTTTCATATGAACAGCCGTTTTATCAGGCTGAATATACTCCATACCCATGTGCCGAAATGACGACTCAGCAGGAGGTACGTCAAAATACAAAGCCAGGCAAACTTCTCCTTAGTGGATTAATAGAAATATATTGTGAAACAAAAATTAAAGACGGTGCATGGAATCGACGCACTTTAAGTGATCATGAAAACAGAGTTATGAGCCTTTTGAGAATTATGGGAGACAAGCCAATAGGCGAAATTACTAGACAGGATATGCGTAGGTTTAGAGATACGCTTCAAAAACTTCCACCTCGATGGAATGCCCTTGTAGAAAAGTCTGGCCTTTCAATAGAAGAGTTTATTAAGCAGGATGGATATGAAACCACACTAAGCATAAAAAGTATCAATGTCATAGTTGAAGCCATCTCCGGAATGTTTAGCTGGGCCATACGTGAAGACTTTATTGATCGTAACCCTGCACAAGGTTTGGGGATCAAGGATACACAGCCTGACGTTGAAAAAAAGCCATCTCTAACGAATGATGACATTAAAAAAATATTCTTCACTGGTGACTATAAGAAAGAAGCATTTAAAAACCCTGCCTACTATTGGGCTCCATTGATAGCTCTTTATACCGGGATGCGGCTTGAAGAAATCTGTCAATTGCATTGTGAAGATATTTATGATGAGGATGGTGTGTTTTTGATCGATATTCGAGAGAAAAGCCAAGACGGATTGAACGATAAGATATTAAAGACAAAAAATACCAAGAGAAAAATACCAATCCATGAAGACCTGCTACAGCTTGGACTTATCGAATATCGAGATGAATTGGTTCAAAAAAATGAGATCAGGTTTTTTCCGATGTTATGCAAAACTGAAAAGTCTCCTAAATACGGAAAGCAGGTAGGAAAGGCTTTTAGTGTGTTTTTAAAAAAGAAAAAAATATCCGAAGGGAAAAGTTTTCATTCTATCAGGCACGCTTTTTCTAATTTTTTCAAAGTAAAAAATATGCATACGGATATGTTTCGGCAGGTATTTGGGCATGAAATTCCCAACCTGGCTGGCAGGCAATATGGCGATAAATTCCCCACAAAACAAATTTATGAAGAACTTATATCAAAACTTTGCTTTGACAAATAAAGGTGGAAGGCTCAACAGCCTCCCACCTCGGATATCAAATAGGGATTGTGGCCTGTCAGGTCTGCCCGGGATGCTGTGCGCGGTTTTTAGCGCCCACCGTTCTCACCCTCCGGCAGAGCCAGTTGATCCTGTTTTTTCATTTCCTCGGCAGTGCGCTCGCCCACCAGCAGGTTGTGCTTGCGGCGCATATACTTCACCACAGCCTCATTCAGCTGGTCGCCAGCGATCTTGATAGAGGCAGACTCCACCACACCGGAGAGGGAGATCACGGCAATGTCCGCCGTACCGCCGCCAATGTCCACCACCATGTGGCCGTCGGGCTGGGTGATGTCGATGCCTGCGCCGATGGCGGCGGCCACAGGCTCCTCGATGAGGTAGACCTTCCGGGCGCCAGCCTGAATGCCTGCGTCGATGACGGCGCGCTCCTCGACCTCCGTGATGCCGGAGGGCACGCAGATGATGACCCGGGGCTTGAACAGCTGGAAGCCGCCGGTGACCTTATGCAGAAACTCCCGGAGCATCCGCTCCGTCATGTCGTAGTCGGAGATCACGCCCTCCCGCAGGGGACGAATGGCCACGATGTTGCCGGGGGTACGGCCCAGCATGGCCTGCGCGTCGCCGCCCACCTTCAGCAGCTTGCCGGTGTTCTTGTCGATGGCCACCACCGACGGCTCGTTGAGCACAACGCCCTTACCCTTCACATAAACCAGCACCGAGGCGGTGCCGAGATCGATACCGATATCCTTTGCAAATGAACACATAGTGAGCACCTCATATTTTTTGTGACGGCATGACCGCCCTATTCTTCAGAAAACCATTATACCGACAGGTCTTTCTTTTTGCAATAGGGTTTTCCCATCGTCATCAAATATTCACATTTCCATTCTGCACGGTTTCCCGCCGTTCCATACCGGCAGGTCGCGTCAGCCGTCCTCCCGCGTGACGGCCAGCGTCAGGCACACCACCTCCGCCGCACCGGCGGCCTTCAGCACCCGGACGCACTCGCCCAGCGTAGCGCCGGTGGTGCAGATATCGTCCACCAGCAAAAACCGCTTCCCGGCGATCTCCTCCGGCTTCACCGCCTCGTAGACGCCCAGCACGTTGGCGCGGCGCGCCGCCGCGTCCTCCAATCCAGACTGTGCCGGGTTATCCCGCACCTTCCGCAGCGTCTCCTGCGGCTCCGTGTGCCAGTCCACGCACAGGCTGGCGCACAGGTACCGCGCCTGATCGTAGCCCCGCTTCCGCAGGCGCTGCCGGCTCACCGGCACCCACGTCACCGCGTCGAACTCCCCGGAGAAGGCCTCCGCCGCCGTCTGTGCCATCAGGCTGCCGAAGCACTCCAGCGCCTCCAGACGCCCCTTGAATTTAAAGGCCAGAATGGCCTCCCGCACCGCGCCCTCATAGTACAGCGGCGCGGCGCACCGTCCAAAGCCGCCGGTGCGTACCTCGCGGCAATATGGCAGCTCCTTTTCGCACGTCTCACACAGCAGTGCCTTGCCCACGACCCGTCCGCAGAAGGGACAGTGGCGGGGAAAGAAGAAATCCAGCATACTCCGCTGGAGCTTGTCCAGCCCATCTTGAACGCTCATGCCATTCCCTCCTTCAAGCGGCGGCGCAGGCCGCTGTATCGTCTTTGCTGGCGGTCGTTGGCCGCCATTTTCACCGGCGTCCCGTCGTCGCCCACCAGCACCAGCAGCCGTCTGGCACGGGTGATGGCGGTATACAGCACGCCCCGCACCATCAGGGACGGCGCGGCGGGCGCGGACACCAGCACCACCGCCGGATACTCGCTGCCCTGCGATTTATGTACCGTCATGGCGTAGGCCATGTCCAGCTCCGCCAGCAGGTCGGCGGTATAGACGGCGGTACGGTCGTCGAACCGGATGGTCAACAGCTCCCCGGCCGGGTCGATGTCCTCGATGACGCCCACGTCGCCGTTGAAAATGCCGCTGCCCACGGTGCCGTCGTCCTTCGTCCACAGCACGTCGTAGTTGTTCTTTGTCTGCATGATCCGGTCGCCCACGCGGAAGACCATGTCGCCCCACTGCTTCTGCCGCTTGCTCCGCGCCGGCGGATTCAGCGCCGCCTGCAAGGCCCGGTTCAGGTTCACCGTGCCGCACTCACCCCGGCGGGTGGCGGACAGCACCTGGATCTGCCCCGGCTCCACGCCCATGCTCTTGGGCAGGCGGTCGCGGCACAGCTCCACCACCGTCTGCACCAGACGGTCCGGCGAGCGGCGGCACAGGAAGAAGAAATCCCCTTGATTGCTGTCAAGGCACGGCGGCTGCCCCACGTTGACGCTGTGGGCGTTGCGGATGATGGCGGACTGCTCCGCCTGCCGGAACACCTGCGTCAGCGACACGGCGGGGATCACGCCGCTGCGCAGCATATCCCCCAGCACGTTGCCCGCGCCCACGGAGGGGAGCTGGTCGGGGTCGCCCACCATCACCAGACGGCAAGAGGGCCGCAGCGCCTCCAGCAGCGCCCGCATCAGCTCCAGATCCACCATGCTCATCTCGTCCACGATGACGGCGTGGGCCTCCAGCGGATCCTTGGCGTCCTTTTTGAAGGTCACCTGCCCCGTCAGGTCGTTGAAGCTCATGCCAAGACACCGGTGGATGGTCTGGGCCTCCCGGCCCGTCACCTCCCCCAGCCGCTTGGCGGCTCGCCCCGTGGGGGCCAGCAGCAGCACGTCCAGCCCCATCCGCTCATACAGGGTCACGATGCCTCGCAGGGATGTGGTCTTGCCGGTACCCGGCCCGCCGGTGAGCAGCAGCACGCCGCTGTCCGCCGCCAGCGCCACCGCCTGCCGCTGCAAGGGCGCGTAGGACACGCCCTGCGCCTGCTCGATGTCCGCGATGGTCTTTTCCACGCGAGCCAGCCGCTCCACCGGCGTTTTCACCATGGACACCAGCCGCTCCGCCACAAATGTCTCCGCCTGATAGAGCCGGGGCAGATAGCAGCCCATCACGTTGGCGATGGGCTTTTCCACCACGCCAAACCGCTCGATGAGCTTGTCCAGTGCCAGCTCCACCGCGTCGGTCTCCACGCCGATGAGCTGCGCCGCCGCCTGTATCAGCTTCTCCCGGGGCAGGAACACATGGCCGTTGTGGAGGTTGTGGCTCAGCTCGTACAGTACGGCGGCCTCCAGCCGGCAGGGGTCGTCGCCGCCGAAGCCCATGCTCAGAGCGATAGCGTCGGTGACGGCAAAATCCACGCCGTACTGCTCCCGGCTCAGGAGGTAGGGGTCGTCCCGCAGTGCCTGCATAGCGCCGTCGCCGTAGGTGCGCTGCACCGCCATGGCCAGATGCACCGGCAGCTCGTACCGCGCCAGAAACTCCATGACCTGCCGCAGGCCCGTCAGCGCCCGGAAGGCGGCGGACAGCTCCATGGCGCGCTTGGCGGTGATGCCCTTCAGGGTCTGGAGCCGCTCCGGCTCCTCCTCGATGACCCGGAGGGTGTCCATGCCGAACCGCTCCACCAGCCGCTCCGCCGTGGCAGGCCCCACGCCCTTGAGGATGCCGGAGCCCAGATAGGCGGCCATGTCCGCCTCATCCCGTGGCAGGCGGCGCTCCACGCTCTCCGCCGTCAGCTGCGGGCCGTAGGACGGATGCTCCACCCACACGCCGGTGACGGTCATGCCCTCTCCGGCGGCGGCACAGGGGATGCAGCCCACCACCGTTACCGGCTCCTCCTGTCCGTCCACCGCCAGAGACAGCACCGTATAGCCGTTTTCCTCGTTCTGGAAGATCACCGACTGTACGGTACCCTCCACGGTGCAGCGTTCGCCCATAGCCCTACTCCTCCTGCTCGTTTTCTTTCGCGTACATCGCCGCCAGCTGCTGCGGCGTTACCAGCGTCCCGCCGTATCGGGTGAGCAGCAGCTCTGCCCGCTGCCGCCCCATCTCGTTCAAGCCGCTGTCCACCAGTATCACCGACAGCGGGCGTTCCCGCGCCAGCTCACGCAGCGTCATGTCCAGCTGCTCCGCGCCGCCGGACGCCTCCACCAGATAGGCCGCCGCCGGCGGATGCGCCCGCCAGCGGAACAGCGCCTCCGCCAGCAGCCAGAGGATCGCCGTCAGTCCCACGGCTGCCAGCCCCGCCAGCACGCCGTCCTGCCAGATCTCCATGCCGTCACCCCCTGCCACAGTCTATGCGGCGGCGGGCGATGGCGTTATTTCAGGTATTTCTTCAGGTACTGTCCCGTGTAGGACGCCGCCACGGCGGCCACCTGCTCCGGCGCCTTGTCCGCGCCGCGCATGCGCTCGGCAAAATACCAGCCCTCCAGGCCCTGGAGCGTATCGCCCACGGCGGCGAGCTGGTTTTTCAGCGCGCGCTTCGTGTCGGCCAGCTCCCCGTCCTCCACCGGCCCGGCGCACAGCGCGGCCAGCTCTTTCAGGATGGACTCCCGGGCCGCCGCGGCGTTGGCGTGCTCCACGCCGCTGTCCACACACAGCGCGCCGGTGAGCGAAGTGTAGGACGCCGCGCAGTAATAGCACAGGCTCTGCTTTTCGCGCACGTTCATAAAGAGCTTGCTGCTCGGTGTGCCGCCGAGCACAACGGACATCAGCTTTGCCGCAAGGCGCTCTTCCGGCGTGGTGCCGATGGCAAAGCCCATGACGAGCTTAGACTGCACAACGGGCATTTCTTCCGTCACACGCTTTACGTCTCCCGATGC